>Ga0228710_1000570_pt1 | contig 48075 bp, 26 predicted proteins | sample MedpolnodulmetaG_FD_177995 | JGI IMG/M metagenome (GOLD analysis project Ga0228710, IMG submission 177995) | Root nodule microbial communities from Medicago polymorpha collected in Santa Monica, California, United States - pink nodules | ecosystem: Host-associated > Plants > Roots > Nodule... | reverse complement strand
CTATTTTTGGACTGTTTTTTATTCCTTTTTTATGTCTTTGGACTCTTGCCTTATCAAAAAAAAAAAAAGATAAGTCTATGATTTGATATATATTTGATATTTTAAAAAATTGAAAGAATAACATGACCAACAATCTAATATATAATACTTCAATCATACTTTCCTTAAAAAAAATAAAAAATACTTCAATCACACTTAAATCATTATATAAAATATTTTATAGTCTCCTTATTTTAAAAAATAAAAGTAAGTCCTCCCATTTTCTTCCCTTCAAAACCTTTTATCCAAACATATATGATTCTGCTTGAAAGTTTGGAGGGAATGGAAATAGAGGTGACAAAGAGTGACATTTCACTTTTTTTGAGAGAGCGGTTTTTTAAACAATGATAAGAGAATGTTTATGATTAATATATTTTAAATTTTGAGAATATAAACAACATGAAAGAGATTTAAAGAATTTTTCTAAACCGTCGAAAACATTTCTCCAGTACATTTTGTGAATTCTCTCAAATTATAGAAAGTTCGTATTTTTAAAAATAAATATAAACTCTTCATTCAAATAATCTGTTTTCCTCAAAGCTCCGATCTCTTGATCTCTCAAACACCCAAACATATCCTAGGGTTAAATAAATCAAGTATCGTTAATATGAACGTTTCATGTCATTTAACGGGTATCATTTGGGTGACATTGGGGTGTCAATGTCATGTAACAATGGTCAACCACAATGTCATAATAAGTATAAAAAAACAAAAAAATCTTATGAGAAAGAGAAGAATAAAACAAGTGTTTATTAGGTGTGGCCTCAATTTGTGTTTAGTCTGCACAAGTGTACAAAAATAAAACAAGTGTTTATAAGGAGTGGCCTGAATTTGTTTTATTTTATATTAGAATATAATTAACTTGTTTTATAAAATTAATTTTTAGGATAGATATATCTTTCCTAAAAATAAAAGTTAACTTACAAAAAGTATATAAGAAGGGTAATGTTAACTCATGTCATAAGGAACAAATTAAAGATCTAAAAAGGAATTAAAACATAAAATTTATATTGAAAAAGTAAATTTTTTAATTTTCAAAACATTGAATACATAATTTTCAAAAAAAATGTTTTTACATTCATCTTCTTACCATGTGCACCAATACCTTTTTTTTCATATAACAATAGTTTCATAACATATATTTCATATAGGACTTTCTTGAAGAGTTTAAGAGCTACGTACTTGCGGCGTAAAAAAATTTTAGACTATCGCTTTATTATATGTGTTATGTTAAGTCATGCTCTTAGAACATAAGTTAAAGATCTAAAATGGAAAATAGAAAATAAATATCACATTAAAAATATAAATTATTAAACTTTTACAACAATAAATACCCAAGTTTAATAAAAAAAATACTTCTATCTTTAGGTTTAAAAAAATATTTCTATGTAGATATTCAAAGTCAAAACAATGACGATTGTAAGGCCACTAAGGCTAGTCCGTAGGACTCTTCGTTATTCAAATATAGAATACATGCCAAAACACGTTAAAACATAGAAATATATGTCACTATAAATTATTTCTAATGTAGATATTCAAAGCCATGACAATGACAATTGTAACTTGTAAGGCCACTAAAATGAGTCCGTAGGACTCTTCGTTATTCAAATATGGAATACAGGCCAAAACACGTTAAAACAGAGAAATATATGTCACTGTTGAGTGAGAAAATTCTTTACTACACACATTGCGAAATGTTGAGTGAGAAAATTCAATGTGCACTATATGTCACTATGTTCAACGTGCACACATTACAAATTGTTGAAGGAGAAAATTCTCTTATGCTATTGCAATTAGCAACAAGAAAATTTCAACAGTTTTTTCTTGAGTTTTCTCCACTTGTGATAACCTTAGTCTCTCAATCGTTCTCATAAACTCAACTCCTGATTTGGTAACAATTTTACTCAATGCGCACACCGAAATGTAGAAGGAGAAAATTCACTCATATCATCTTCAATAGTGAGTCTTTTATTTAACAAGGACTTCAACCTATTAAAGACTCTTATTAGAGGAAGAAAAAAATTGGTATTTATTAGTTATCGGTAACTATATAAAGACTTCCTCTCTCTTCAACAACTAACAAGTTCCACGATTAAAATAGAAAACAAAGTATATAAAAGTTTTTTTTGAGTGAACAAAGTATATAAAAGTTGGTCTCACTGTCTTAAATTCATGCGATTCTTTCTCTTTTACAATTTCCTTTTATTTTATTTTCTAAATGTACAATATGTTAAAATAAATATTAGTGAACATATTTAAAGATTCTTTTTAATTTAATATCATTGGAGTTACTGAATCCTTAATAGTTACTTTTATTTAAAGAGATGATCCTTGTAGCTTCATATATTTGAAGAGATGATCACTAGCTTCATATATGCATGCAGTCACATACAAATAAAACAATGTCTCTTCTTATCCTATTAAATGTGAGAGAATACGAAGTTATCTCTAATATCTTTAGAACATATCTTTAGACTAATAAAATTATTAAAAAAATGATGAATATACGTGTCACGTCATTTTTTGGAGATTAAGGCTATTTGATTAGCGTTTGACTCACTATTTTATTTCACGACTGAACATTTAATTTTTTAAAGAAAAGGGGAAAAAAGTTCGAACTACCCCTTTGGAAAAGATTTAGGGTTCGGGGGTTAGTTACATAAAGGAAAGGTGTTAGCACCCTTTATGTGCGTAGTACTCTACGGGAACCTCTTGATTTCATTTAACGTTTTGTGCTATCAACTCGCTTGTTTTAAAAAAGGGAATTAAAGTGGTAAAGGAAAAAAAAAAGACTTATTTATCTACGTGTTTTATTGATTTGGAAGGACGAGTGTCCTTTGCATACGTACCCGTGAAGGATCAAAACCTCGTAGTTCGGGGTAGAAATGAACGTTTGATTTGTTGTGTGTTTTTTTAGTTTTGAAAAAAAGGTTTTAAAGTGAAAAAAGCCAAGTGGCGAATGAGAATTGGTTTGTGTTTTTTAATATTGAAGGAAATGATTTAAAGTACGATTAAAGTTGATTGCAATTTTGATTTATGAAAGAATAAAAATAAAGGATCACTTGATTTTGGGAATCAAGGTTTGTTTATGAAAATGATTTTTTGTGATTTTTGTTATTTGCATGTTTTTGTTTTTTTGAATAATAATTAAACTAAAGTTAACTATCGGAGCAAGAAAATAAAGCGTAGGTTCCTTATGGTGACGTTGGACCACCACAAGGACCTTTGACCTAAACTAACAAAGCATAAAAGGTAAACATGCACTCATACACGCACACATGCACCTAAAGCTATTACATAAAACCTATTGTACATTCTAAGGCCTGCAATAAAATAAATTAGATTAAAGCCTAATTAATTACATTCTAAATAAAAGCGAATGAAAAAGTAAAGGTAAAAATAATAAGACAAAAAAAATAAATATGTGGATGCTGATAACTAATAACATAAAGAAGAAATAAGATGCAAAGGGAAATTTTAAAAAAAATGCATGAGAGTGACAAAAAAGGATGTCGGGGTGCAGGCAGTAAGCAGGGGGGTATGCAGTAAGTAAAAAAGGGCAGTTGGGCTGAATGGATGCAGAAAACGTGTTGGGCCTTGTGCATAGGCTGGGTCGGTTCAACCCTGGTTAGGTTCAAGGAGAACCGAACCGGTTTGGATGAGTGTATAAATAGGATGTAACCCTAATTTTCTTTCATTTTGAGAGACTCTTTCTCTCTCTTCTCTTCCCTTAGAGCAAAAAACGCTCTGTTCTCTCTCCTCTCTATCTTCATCTTCTCCGATTTGGAGAATGGGTGGTTGGGAAATTCCGGCGCGGTGGCCGGCGAGTTATCGCGGCGGCGCCACCGCGTCGGAGTAAAAATCTCTTTCTTTTTTTTTAATTTTTTTTACTCTTCCTATGTATTTTAACCTCCTGATTCCGTTTCCAAACTCAAAATTCCAGAGAAACTAGCCTACGACCTTAGATCTAGAGGTTAAGATTCGGAAATACACCTCCTTGTTCTTTAGGATCCGACCTCCGTTGTGGCGTGACTGTTGGTGTGTCGGTTTGAGCCGCGCCGGTTTGTTGTTGTTGGAAACAAATCGTATTCGTGTTGTCTTACGGTTCTGATTTGGGTTTATGTGACTAGTTCTTGCGGTTGTCGTCGGTGTTGAAAATGGTTGAGTTTGTGGGTTTTATGTTTTGTTACTTGTGCTATTTGTGTTTTGATTTTTTTTGCAAATGGATTTCGGCCTCTGTTGTTTTTTTGAAAATTGTTTATGAATTTTAGTCCCCTTTGCTGGTTGTTTTTGCAGATGAGTTTCGGTTGGTTTCTGACTGTGTAAAAATTGTGGGTTGTTTGTGCGTTTTTGTTCTTCTTGTCCCTTTCTGTTTGTCTTGGCAGGTTTATTTATAGTGTGACAATTGGGATTAGGGTTTGTTGGAGAAGAGCAAAATAAATTGGCTTTGGATTGAGATGAGGTGCATGACAGCCTGTTGACAGCCTGTGTTGGGCTAAAATTAGAATAATAAATAAAAATGAAAAGACTCCAAATAATAAAAGATAAAGATTTAAAAAAAGAATGAATTTAAAGTCAATTAATTAAAAGAATTTAAATAAAAGATGGAAACTAAAATTAAAAGATGAAAATTAAGAGAAGAGGGCCCGACTCGGAACCGACATGAGGTATTTTAAAATACCTCTCTGCCGAATTTTTTCACTGAAAATTAGAGATCGGTTAGGGCCGAACGGCGTATGAATGTAGAGTCAAAACGACACGTATCGGTGACATCTTAGGTCAAAAATTGAGGTATGACAATACGTCACCTGTTAATATAAAAAAAACTGGTTTTTTTTTTATATTCAATGGACAAATATTTCTTATTGGTAATATAAAATAAAATCTTCGATTAATGTTTGTCATCGACAAATATAATTTTTATATTTATCAATGATAATTTATTATCTCGTGTTTCAGTAAGAAATCTTTATCTCATTTGGTAAGTATAATGCATAATATATGTAAGGTCTGGGGTTCGAATTCTGGACACCACAAAAAAAAAAAATTATGAATAAGTGTACATTTTTGTAATAACCTTTTATTCCTTTTTAATTCATTTGCATTTTTTAACTCAAAATTGTATTTTCGCTTTTAGTTCACACACATGATGTAATTTAAATCAGCCATGCTATATATCGCGAGGATAATTAACGCGAAATTTTTCACGAAAATTGTTTTGTATACATTTCTTTCTTCTATATAACTTCTTGTGATCAACTTTTTCTCTACAAAGCTACTAGTAATAAATAGAGACAAAAAAGAAAAATAACACGTGCACAGTTGAAATGTTTATTATGGTACGTGGCTTCATAAACTTTCATATATTATGTAGTCTTTTCATGTGATGACAACGGCCATGAATCATTTAGAATTTGAAGAAAGTAACTTAAATTCAGGGGATGACACATAAGAGAATTCAAATTAACAAAATGCAAGTTTAGGTGATCAAATTTTACAACACTCATCCTCTCAAAAAAGTTCACAACACTCGTATTAGCAAGCGATTTTTTTTTACAACGCTCGTGAAATATTCTCGATAAATTTTGTCGCTATAGTTAATATCGTTGGAAATTTATTTAATTTTTTTGACAAGAATATCGTTTGGATATGTTTTTGATTCAAAAAGAACTTATGTGTTAAAATTATTAAAAATGTATGTTAAAATTTTATGTATGTTAAGATATATTTGTTGTTTCCCCTTAAAGAAAAAAAATATATTTGTTGTTTGTTTCATAAAACAACCATACTTAGATTGAACAATCTATTTATATGGAACAACTAAGTGATTTTTTTTTATGACGTGAAGCTAAGACATTAAAAGTAAATAATTTTCAATGTTAAAAAAATATGTGATGGTCACTATTATTTGAAGACAGAATTTAAGCTTATAAACACAAAAATTCATATAAATTTTTTTGTAAATTAAAAGTATTCACCACATGTAATTGTGGAGACTAATCTCCTCAGATAATTAAGAACATGTAATTTTTTTAGGATAAAAATACATACCATTTAGTTATTCAAAAAATACACATTATTTAACCATTTAACCAAACAATAGTGTGCTCAAATTGATAATGAGTTCTTTTTTAAATGACGAATTTTTTGAAAGAATTTGAATTTGACTCATAATAATTTATTGACCAGACTTAACTATTTAGGGATTTCTCGAAGATCTTGAAGAGAAGATTACAGTGACAGTAGAAAAAAAGAAGAAAAAAAACTTTAGTGCTAACAGTTTAGTGGTGCCGCTATGATAAAACTACATGTAAACATTCGGCCATTCAATATTTAACTTTATTTGAATGGATAGATTGATCATCTATCAACCATAGAAAAATTATATCATTTTCAATGGACCATTTTCACGACCGAAGAGCACGATGTCATAAAATATATTATACTGCTCTTCAAATTCAATGCATCGCCATTTGATTCTCTTTTATTAATAATATAGAAATACTCCATTGGACCAGCTTGTCAAAAAAAAATTAATACTCCATTGGACGTAAGAGAAAATACATGTAGCTAGTCCAAATGTCGGCCATGTGCATTACTATTTTTGTTTATATGCAAGACTAGACGAGTAAATGAAAGGGACATGAATAACAAAGCACTTCTTAGGTTTCATAAGTGCAGCCTCGTCGGTAAAATGTTGCAAGAACATTTGATATGTTGAGACACTTATTCTAGAGAAATGTTTGATTGGTCACAACCTCAAATAAATAAATGTTATAATCACATATACATAAAATCACGTATGGTTTAATCAATCTAAAAATATATATTATTTAATTATTTTCTCTCCTTCCTTTTCAATTTTTTTTAGTATGTTTTTAAATGTTATGTCCAAATCTTAGGACCACACAAAACTTTTTCTTTGATTTCAACAGCTGTACTCCATTTCTCTGCCCTTAGTGTGTGTGCTAGTTTAACACCCAAGTTCTTCCAAAAAAAAGTTAACATTTTAAGAACTCTAAACCAGTGACCCTTCTGTCAAAAACATTGTATAAGAAATACATGCGGAAAATATATCGTTTTTTACATATTTCTTAAAAATCTTACAATCAACTTAATAAAAGTCAATGGATTCGTAAAAGAGACAAATTTGTAGCATAGAATATTGAACTAATGACCATTGACTAAGGACATTTATGTCCATTAGGGAATGGTTATGTCCTACAAATAGCTTAATCTATCCCTTTGATCTGCACAGTCACAACCACAGTTAAGTTAATTACAACAAACACACAACTTTGAATTTCTATTTTGGAATTTTTTTTCTTTAATTAGGATCATGGCAGAGAAGAGCAAAATCCTAGTCCTAGGAGGAACAGGTTACATAGGAAAATTCATAATTGAAGCAAGTGCAAAAGCAGGACACCCCACGTTTGCTTTGATTAGGGAGAGCACAGTTTCTCATCCTGAAAAATCAAAGCTTATTGAGAGCTTCAAAACTTCTGGAGTTACTTTGCTTTATGTATGTATCTTTCAATCACTATACATATTTACATAATTATTTCAAAGTTGAAATAAATATTCTAATATCTATTTCTCATTTTGATTCTATAGGGTGATCTAGGTGATCATGAAAGTCTTGTTAAGGCAATTAAACAAGTTGATGTAGTTATTTCTACACTAGGTGGGGCACAGGTAGATGACCAAGTGAAGCTTATAGCAGCAATAAAAGAAGCTGGAAACATCAAGGTACAAATTTGTCTTATTTTCCACTGAATAAAAATAGCAATATACTTGAATTAGCTATATAAATTGGTATAATTTTTTGCTATCAGAGGTTTCTCCCATCTGAATTCGGGATCGACGTTGACCGTCACCATGCCGTTGAGCCGGTAGCTAGCTTTTTTGGGCAAAAAGCAAAAATCAGAAGGGCAATTGAAGCTGAAGGAATTCCTTACACTTATATTTCCTCTAACGCCTTCGCTGGATACTTCCTTCCTACATTAGGACAACAAAATGTCACATCTCCTCCCCGCGATAAAGTGGTCATTCTTGGAGATGGAAATGTCAAAGGTAATATCTTACAAAATCTTTTCAAAACATTTTTTTTCTTCTACAAGTTAAAATTATACGTTTGAAATTCGTGTTTTAGGAGTTTATGTCACGGAGGAAGACATTGGTACTTATACCATTAAAGCAGTGGACGATCCAAGAACCTTGAACAAAATTGTGTACTTTAGGCCTCCTGCCAATGTTTTGTCTTTCAATGAGCTCGTCTCATTGTGGGAGAATAAAATTAAGAGCACTCTTGAGAAAATTTATGTTCCAGAGGATCAACTTCTTAAGAGCATTCAAGGTCAGTACGGACAATCTTTTTTTGATGAAAATATTTATGCTAGCAATACACTCAAATAATTTAATGTGTGACATATATGTTATACTTATGCTATATGAATTTTTTTTCTTCTCTGCAGAGTCTCCTTTCCCTGCAAACTTAATGTTGGCATTAGGTCACTCAATGTCAGTAAAAGGAGATTGTACAAATTTTGAGATTGAACCTTCTTTTGGTGTGGAAGCTTCTGAAATTTATCCTGAGGTGAAATACACTACGGTCGACAACTACTTGAATGCATTTGTTTGAAGCCAAAACAAACCTCTTCACCAAAATAAACCCAAAACAATGTAGTATTGGTCAAATTTCATATATGTTGTCTTTCTATTGATCATTTGTGTTTGTTTTATCATCAAAAGAATCCTTCCAAATTTTATTTTGTAATGATTGCTTTACCATGTATCGAGTGAAAGTTCAGATAATGAACATCTATTACGTTATGAGTATCACTATGCTAGCTAATGCTTATATATGTACATTTTCCTTAAATAAATTGGTAATGACTGCAAGACCGACTTCAACATCACCACACGATTTCCCGTCGATTGATTAATGTCTTCCAACAAGCATATTCTTCTCCTAAAAATTTCAATGATTAGATGTCTGATGGCAATGATACTAAATCATATCTATACCAATAGTAACAAGTAAAGTCCGTCTCTTTTTATTTATGCAATTAAGTTTGAATTATTAGGTGAAAAATAAATAGTCGGGATAGCTTTTGTTATCATTAGTAAATTGCAACGAAAAATTAACGCAAAAACATATTTCAATATTCTTAAATTAAATATGTTCATGGCCAATAATATCAGTTTTTTAACCAAGAAAGTCTGTTTTGTTTTTGGTACTATGTGGTGGTCGAGTCTGCTTTTGTGTTTGGACATCGGTTAATTTGTATCTTTATTCAGGTGTTGGTATTGTAAATTTTAGTGGTTTCTTTGGTACACATTGTGCTGAAGAGATTGCTTGTCACCATTAGTATATATCATTTTTGCTTATTCAAAAAAAATAATTTCAGTTTTCGATTATTGCCACACTTATCTTCGAATAATGAAGCCATGGCAAAAATAAAAATGAAATAACACAATAAGATTTTTTATTTTTTTTAAAGAAAGAAACGCAATAAGAATCTAAAAATATAGTGTAGAAACTTCAAAGCTAAGAAAAATCCATGACAGTTGTAAAAAAAAAAAACCAAAGAATAACACTGTGAAAATTGTTAAAACGTGTAGACTATCCTCAAAAACCACATGACCCCAATACACACAAACTCTCCAAAGAAAATATCCAATCTACCCCTCACAATACTCTAACACAAGAGAATATGCGACAGAATAATGTAAAATATAAATTTAAAGTGTTTCTGACCGGTGCATTTTGCAATGAAGAACTAGAGCTCATATATATAGCATTGGTCTCCTACTTCCTTTACAATTCTAAGAAATGTGGATCTTCTTCCACATGTATATTTCCAATCCACACCAATAATCTCCACCTTGATTTAAAATGATACATATACTTCCATTGTCTCTCTAACAATCATAGTTCAAAAGAATTGTCACACTTCACCATAAATACTATAGTAGTCACTTGAAGTTAAACCACTTCAAGAATTTTAACATTGTCTTTACTGACAAGCATAGTTCAAAAGACTTATCATACTCCATGTAAGAGTATATTTCACTTGAAGCTAAATCACTTTAAGAATCTACACGTGCCCAAATTTAGGATGAAAATTTATGGTGCAACTCTAATGTTGGCAAGAAGAATTAGAATATAAAATATTCATTGTATAAATTATTAGAAGCTCTTCAACCACTGACATAATCTCACAAGGCACATTGTATTAATGTCAATCAATGCAAATGTACTAGCTTGCTAGCTATAAATACTCATCATTTACCATGGCAACACGAAAATGCCATGATGAAACAATTCTCAATTTTTAGAAAACATTATCATCTCCCTCATCTTCCATAGAGAGGGAGAAATTGCTAACATTTGACTCATAACCTTTTCCTGACATTGCTTCATCCGAACATCGATACCTTAATATGCTCAGACTGTCCATATTTCAAACATCTTATAATGTCATGCTTGATCACGTAAAATATAAAAAAAAAAAAAAAAACTTGATTAATGACTAAACACTCAATATCATTTTTTTTCCTTCAAAATTTAATATCTCTTTTTCTTTCTCATATTTAATAGTATAGATGTAAAAATGACAAAAAATGGAGAGAATTGCACTTAGAGAATCTATTCCTCTGAAAATTGCTATTTTTGCATAAATACTCAATTTTGGTCACATGACTATGGATTTCGTTGTTTTCCACACGAAAACCAACACACATAATGTGTTTTTTAATTGTAATCATGTTGGCAAGTGATGGCTTTTAGGGTGCAGAAATTGTTGAATTTATGTACTCATACACAGGTACCTTAACCACTATAGATTTGCAAATTTTAAAATTTTGGATACATTAAAACAAATGGAACGGAACGGAACATAACGAAGTGGAATGGAATGGAGCAGAACAATTATTTCATTCCATTGTTTGGATATTTTACGATGGAGCGGAACAAATTAGTCATTCCATTGTTTGGAAAGTGGGTGGAATATGAGTTATGAATTATTTATTCCATTTTTATCCTTCTATTAAAAATATTATATAGTTAAAATATATTATCTTATTCAACAAAAAAACATAATATCATTGAACGAAAATGACCAAAATTTTATAATTTATATTAATAGTGCTAATTAAATTAATAAAAAGATAAAAGTATTACATGTTATCAATTAGAATATAATAGGATGAACACGTAAAAAAAAATATCAGGATGAAAGGGAGAAAATCAGTATAAAAAGTGACGCAAGTTTTTCTCCTTGAAATAAAAAGTGACGCATATTTTTGGATCATTGAACCACTATTAGATTTAGAAGTGAACTAATGGTGTTTTTTTAATAGATAAAGGATTTTTTTGGTATAAGATTCAGAAACAATGGTGTGTCACTGTTGTTATTTCACGTTGCAATTTTCATAATAAGGAACTACAGAAAGAAACATATGCAGATTGAGAGAAAATGACTTTGTAGATCGAAGAAATATAGAATAAGTTTGAGGAAAAAAAAGTAAAGAAGACGAGGATATCTTTGTAATTTAGCAAATCAACAATTAACTTATTGAAGATTCCATCTCATTCCACCCAAATTGGGAGGTAAGCAAAATGAGAGTAAGTGATGGAATGTATTCCATTGTGTTCCATTCCATTCCATCTTTTTAATGAATATCCAAACAATGGAATCTTAATTTATTTCATTCCATCTCATCTCATTCCACTGCATTCCATCAATTCAAACATAGCCTCAATGAATTTATGTAGCCTTTGTGATGCTTTCAAAAATACCGGGACTATAGGATATATTTTATAATGCAATACCATTAATTAGTATATGTTTTTTAAGTTAATTATATTTTAATCGATTAAAAAAATATAATTATATTTTTTATCAGCTACAACAAACTATATGTATAATTAATGATATGTATATCTATAATTAATTTTCTCCTGTTCTCTCAAAAAAAAAAAAACTCCTCGTGCGTTGCACGGGTGTAAATACTAGTACAGTGTACATTTGTATGCATTTGTTCACTAGTAACAACTAATGTGTACAATCGGTAACAACAAAAAAAAACTTTTTTATGACAATTTTTTTCCGAAACTAATATCTACAATAATATACCGAAAATATGCTAAAGGATTTAAAATAATTATTTTTTAAAAGCAAGGATGTATTAAGTTTTTTTTAACCCACTTGAGTTGGTCTGGTGGTATTGACTTGTGATTTTGGAGGGTGCTCCGCCTCAAGGTCTCAAGTTCAATTTAAATGGACTAATTTAACTTCTTAAAAAAGACTACAATTTTTTTTTTCTAGTTTTTTCGGAATGTTTGTTCTAGTTCATTGTTTATAGTAATATACAATATTTTATTAATTTGGTTTAAAAGAAAAAAAACTTATTCAAATTAATTTTTTGATAATTATAGTGTACATAGTGTAAATTGATTGATTCATAGTCAACAACCTTACACCTCATGTTTCCCTTGCAAAATCCTATCCATTGAATATTAAATTCATGAATATTAATAGACTTTTATATGGATATACAAATTTAACAATTTGCACACCGTAAAAACTACATTGACAAGTTAGTTAATATAAAAGATATTTGATGATTAAAAAAACCAACAAAAACGGAAAGTCGCATTTGGTTTATTTTTATAATTTTAATATATTTAAGGACTATTGAGAAAACACTTCACACATTTAGAAATCCAAATTTCTAGATCTGTATTGGGTATACAATTTTTTGATCTATTCGCTATCATTTAAATATACTATAGTAATTTTTATCTATGACTATTGGCTACGGTTTTAAATTCCAACATTGCAATCTTTCATTCTGTGTTCTTTTTAAGTGAGCATCAATTGCATCATCATGAAGCTCAAATAATCATTCTTGATCCAAAAAACAAAAAAATCATTCTTGATAATCCTTATTACTTCTTGAAAATTGAACAAAGTCTTCATTTGAGCACTCCGCCTTTTCTAATTTTTACCAGTTTTAGGACTGTATAGGGAAATTGTTAATGGCTGTCCATCATCTAAACTATGTTTCATTTGTGGCGGATTTATGTCTAAGAACATGGTTCATAATGTCATTTTTTTGTTTTTTAGAGATCATAATGTCATGCTTGATCACGTACAATATAAAAAGAAAAAAAATTTATGCTTCATTATCAACCTGATACTAAATGCCTAAAGTGAAGTCAAAATTTTTATCATAAAAAGAAAAGTTGAAGTCAAGACCATGTTTTAACACTACCGACCCTCCCTAGCCGTCGGTCTTTTAAAAACACTTACTTACGTCATAGGTTTCTTTTTTTCTTTTCAAAAGACTTTTCTAGTTTCTTTGGTGTTTCATAGAAATTATAATATTGATTTTTCTTCTTGAAAACATCGTATGGCTACGATTGATGCTACATTTTAACAAATTAAAATTAAGAATCTATATAAAACAAATAAAATATATTTTTATCATTTAAGTTTGTTAAGTTTTGAATAAGTCTTTAGGTTTTTTTCTTAATTTTCAATAGGTCTTTAAAAAAAAAATCAGTTTCAAACAAGTCATTTAAATTGTTAATTTAATACACTTATTTAAAGTTATTAAGTTTCAAATAAGTCCTTAAAAAGGTATAATGATCTATTTAAAAATTGAAAAACTTAAAGGACCAACCATATATTTTTGTCAAATTTAAAGGATCAAAAGAAGTATTTGACCTATAAAATATAACATTTGTCCTATTTTCAAATGTAACATTTATACACAAACATATGAGATGTTGAATGGATACGTCAAGTTGCCTTGTAGATTTTTCTCTCTCACAATTATATGTTAATTATATACATTTAATTTTTTTAAGCCAAAAGAGCACTATAAATATTAAAATAAGAAAGATTTCAAATTAAGCATAATGTGTGCCAACGAAAAAATCACAACAAAATCTCAAAATACATAATAAAAACAAAGAAAATCTATAAAAAAAAAAATAAAAAAAAATAAAACTAGTGAACGATGTTAGATAGTGGAATAACCTAAACAAAACTAGTGTTTTTAGTCATCCTGAAAGTGAAGAAAGTTGGAAAATACAAGGTTTTTGAATTTACAGCATCGTGACACGAACGGAGAAGTTGATATTGACTTGAAATTGTGATATGATCACCAAATCGTACGATTTTCAGGAGCATTAAATTTCAATTTTGAATTAAATGAAGACATTCTATCATGATTTTGATCATTGTGACACGATTTTAGGCGTTTAAGACCTTGCCTATAAAAGAAAAGCACATTTTTGAGAGAGTGTTCTGAATTTTGGAGATCAAAAGGTGTAATTGTCAGCTGGAGATTGAAGAATAGGTAGGTGGCTTGGGAAATATTTGATGCTAGTAAATCTGCGATTTTCCTCATCTCTTGCGCAAGTTTCCAGTCTTCTAACATATGCACGACACGTTCAAAAACTTGTGTTGTTTCGTTGACGCTGTCATAGTTTCAAGTTACGACGTTTCCAAATACTCCATAGAACGTATACAATAAACATAAAAACAACTTATGTCGGAGTATCATAATCATTCACTATTGGCTTTACAACATCTCGTATGTTCGATGTCTTCCACACTTGATTGATCAGGGATAAGTAAACAAAACATGTGATGTATCTTTGCTAGCTTCACTACACATGACACGTGCAGAAGGACATGTAACGCCTCGACCATTCAATCATACACGCGTGGGAAAGCAATCACGACATACCCTTCAAATCAAATTGTCCACCCTTAACAACGCCTTGATTTTCCATATACGATCCCCCAATTCCTCGACCTTCTTAAATGGGTTGTATCTCGAATATGTTCTAAACAAATTATATGTATATGTATAAATGGTTTATCCATTAATTACCTTGATTATAAGGAAACTAGAATAACTAGTCTAGTCTACTTTTCTAATTTCGAATATGTTCTAAACAAATTATATGTATATGTATATGTATAAAGTGGAATACTCAAGGAAATTATATGGCTTCTCTTTTTTAATAGAAAAAATTATATTAGGTGAGACATGACTTCTTCATTTTTCATAGAAGGCCATATATAACCAAGAAAGATCTTGCAATTTTGTTTTTTGTTACAACACCGTGTACATAAATTAAACTCAAATTAAATTCTAACAACAAATAGAACTTAGAAGAAACTACCCAGGTAGGGATTGGCTTAGAGGGAAAGAGAGGTGCAAAATCAAGAAGCTTGCACTTCCCTAACTTAAAATTATCGATTTCATTTGTCTTTTTTTGGTGCGAACTTGTTCTTGGTGCATAATTTCAAAGCCTAATTAGCAACAAAGTTCTCCCTCAAGATTCCTTCAGCAACTGTGACGTAAATTTTTAAGACTAATTTGTAATTCTGATGGGTTGGGAATTAATTTTTTCCTTTCAAAAGTTTTCTGACCGGAAGTATTAGGAATTCAGCTGCGACACGACACCTTTACAAATCCAAATACCAAATTATGATTTATTTATTTATATATTGTGTAGATAGACGAAATGACAAAGTCAGTTTAAATTCATACATATGTAAAAGTGTTGGCGTTTAAACATTGATCATGATGTCTGATATAACAATTTTGGCATTTTACCAATTGAACTAGGATTCATAGACATATCAAATTATAATTTTATTAAATTAAAATACAATAAAAATATTCAAACGAAATATTTAGCGGGATCAATCAAGCAACCGATAACATTTTATATTAGTCATGATTTGTGACACTTTCACATGTATATGGACTGATTTTTAAAGTGATTTTCATTTAATTTTTTCTTAGTCAAGTGGTTTAGTTGCTAAAATTTTAGTTCTAAAATACAAAAATGAGAGTTTGAATCTCGACCATTACATATATAATATCTTTATCAATTAAAATATTTTAAACACCTTTTTTTTTTTTGAAAGAAGAAGAGTATTAAACAACGACTTTCGTTTTTATCACTACAAGATTGTCACCGTTTTCCTTTGATGTGGTTGCAAAATCGTTTACTAATCAAATCTCTATGACTTCGTTTGTATTTTATAGATGGTAGGTTGCAACATTTTTTCTTAACTGGTTTTCAGTTCTATAATTTATTATATTTACAAGGATTACAACATGACTAAATTATATTTTTGAGTCTTTAAATTATAAACATTAGACATATTAGTCTTCCGTTTTTTTTCTTGTTTTGTATCATTTAAGATACAAACATTATATACTTTGATATCCTTTTTTCCGGTAAATATATATTTTGATATCTTAAGGTATAAACATTTATAATGTTTGTAACTTAAGAGACCAAATTGAAAGAAAAGAATTTAAAAATTAGAGTGAAATCTAGAAAATAATTTAACAGACAAAAAGCACAATTAACCCAAAAAATAATAGAACGAGTCCCAATAATAGTAACATTTTCAAACTTTTCCCCTTATATTTACTTTTACATCCAATTTTCTAAATTTCCTTTTCCTTTTCGTCATATATTTTCAATTTTAGACAAAACTATACATCTTTGGGTTCAGTTTTAAATTCATAATTTTCTTTCCTTTTTCAACCTTCAAATATGTAAATAGACCGAAAGGGAAAAATTGTAATGAAAAAACGAAAAAAAACCAAATTATTATCTAAAGTTAAGTTAAAGAACTGTAAGATATGTAATTTTGCCTGAATTACTAATACTGTAAGATATGTACTCCATTATAAGATATGTAATTAATATTTATTTTCTTCTTATCTCTCTTTATCAATTATATAATAGTATGATACTATAAGATATGTACTCCACATAGTTGTCAAACTATCATCATTATTTAATCACCAATATCAGTTCAAATTAAAAGGCTGCTCCTCATAAAAAATGTTCATGGTGAGATGTCAATTTTGACCAACAAAGCCTGCCACTAGTTCAACGAAAATGAGTATTTTAATTTTAATTTGGTCACTACAACACAAAGAGACTTGATCAGTAGTAGCTAGACCGAAGTTGGTGGCAATCCAATGAAGTCCTATAAATACCAAATAAAGTATTGCTATTCATCACACACTCACTAGTATTCAAAACAAGAAGAAAAAAAACACATAATCACACTTGTTTTTTTTACTAAAGTTATTTTTTTTCCAATGGCAACTGAAAACAAAATCCTCATCCTAGGACCAACAGGAGCTATTGGAAGACACATAGTATGGGCAAGTATTAAAGCAGGAAATCCAACATATGCTTTGGTTAGAAAAACACCTGGCAATGTTAACAAGCCAAAGCTTATTACAGCTGCTAATCCTGAAACCAAGGAAGAGCTTATTGATAATTACCAATCTTTAGGAGTTATTCTACTTGAAGTAAGTGATTACAATATGTGAAATAATTTTATATTTTACTAATTAAATTGTTCTAATCAATTTGTCTTTGACTCTGCAGGGTGATATAAATGATCATGAAACTCTTGTTAAGGCAATCAAGAAAGTTGATATTGTGATCTGTGCTGCTGGTAGACTACTAATTGAGGATCAAGTCAAGATTATTAAAGCAATTAAAGAAGCTGGAAACGTTAAGGTGAGCAAATTTGTCACTACGCGAGTAAATAAGTTTAAATAAATCAATCCACACACTTTTAGTAATAACTCCTTTGATGGTTAGATTTTGGCTCGTTATATTGAATGTTGGTACTAAATTTCTTGTGTGGACAGAAATTTTTCCCATCTGAATTTGGGCTAGACGTGGACCGTCATGAGGCCGTAGAGCCAGTTAGACAAGTTTTTGAAGAAAAAGCAAGTATCCGAAGAGTAATTGAAGCCGAAGGAGTTCCTTACACTTACCTTTGTTGCCACGCCTTTACCGGTTACTTCTTACGTAACTTGGCTCAGCTCGACGTCACCGATCCTCCTCGCGACAAAGTTGTCATTCTTGGTGATGGAAATGTGAAAGGTAACAAACAGTCACAAAACATTTTTAGTACTAATATTCTACTAAATATACACAATTCAATTGTTTCAACATTTGCCTTAATTTTTTTTAGGAGCTTATGTCACTGAGGCTGATGTGGGAACTTTTACCATTAGAGCAGCAAATGATCCCAACACATTGAACAAAGCTGTCCATATAAGGCTCCCCAAAAATTATTTGACCCAAAATGAGGTTATTTCTCTTTGGGAGAAAAAGATTGGGAAGTCTCTTGAGAAAACCTATGTTTCAGAGGAACAGGTTCTCAAGGATATTCAAGGTCAGTAAAATAAACGCTTCACAAATATTCTTAAGAATTTTTACACAGATAATCAACCATAGTTGATAAATCGTTAAAAATATTTGATTTTAATGATATATATTTTAAAAGCCGTACAAATATTTTACGATGTATCAAAATTAATCTCCGAGTGTTAAATTATGAGTGACATGTAGGTCATTTTATTCCTTAAAAAAAATAAAAATGTAGGTCATTTTACAACAATTTTGTAAAATTAATCATGAAATATGTTGCTAACTATGCAGAATCTTCATTCCCTCATAACTACTTGTTGGCATTGTACCATTCACAACAAATAAAGGGAGATGCAGTGTATGAGATTGATCCAGCCAAAGATATTGAAGCTTCTGAAGCCTATCCAGATGTGACATACACCACTGCTGATGAATATTTGAATCAATTTGTCTAAGTTTTGTCATCCCGGAAATGTTCAATAAGACAAAGATCATTTCTTCTTAATAGTTTCACAGGTTGTACCACATCCATTATATGTTAGTTGTCCTTGTTGTCTTGTTCCCAATAATCCTTCCCAATTGATGTAATATTTTACAAAAATACCTATTGTACTTTGTTCTATTGTTTGCACATTTGTGTCACTAGTGTTCAGTTTTCAAAATTTTACATCACTCTATTATTTTAATGTTGCCCGTGAATGGGTGACTCAAAAAATTATTTAAAACACACGTCAGGATGGACCGATCTATACCATATATGAAGCAATAATTGTGTGGTCACAATTATAAATTTAAATTATTTACACCTGCAAATGAAAAAAATAGAAAGAAAGTACCAATATTTTTTTTATTATTGAAATAATTAAATGGTGTGCATTTTATATGTGCATCTAAATGATTTGAATTTGTGATTGCGACCACACAAAATTTATTCGACAACATGATCAATGGACTTTGTAGACAATTAAAATATATTAAATATTTCTCTCAATAAAACTGAAATATATTAAATAATCATGTTTTAGAATCCTTTACTTGTCGTCTCACCATTAGAGATGTAAAAAATAGACCGACCCATTAATCCATATTTTGGACTGGGCTGCGCCTCAAAAAGTTATCCCAAAAAGCAGAAAATTGCTCTTCTCCCATCATGGTTTGCTCATCCCCATACAAATTGACTAAAATACCTCCAGCGTGACTTAAGTCACGCAGGTGTTAAACGCAATGTGACTTAAGTCACGCTGAAATCAACGTGAGTTAAGTCAAGTGGATTACAGGTCAACGTGAGTTAACAATTTAATTTATCTTCGAAGACATTTTATTTTTTAGATGCCAAAATCATAAAATAAATGCAAGTAAAAACAAAAATAAAAGGACAATGATACAAAATATCACATTTGATTATTATATCAATACGTTTACAATAAAGTTGAAGCTTTTTGTGCTTATTATATAAGATATTCAAACCTAATGATAATCCCTTAAGAACCTCAAACTAAATCTGCAGCACAAGAGGGGTAAAACTAAATCTGCAATAGATGCAAAAGAAAGAGGGAGGGAGGGTAAAGGAGAAAGAGATGGGGGGGGGGGGGGGGGGGGGTAAGGTTTGTTCCCTTTTAATAGTGAAAGAGTTTACACTAAACCAACCTTACACCCAGACAGACCGTGCTTCTTTACTTCGCGTCGCCATCCCTATTGACCGTTCATGCAATCCCAAATTTTTTCAAAGAGGCATCTTTCTATGAAAGGTCAACGATGGAAATACATTGTTGTAGAAGGAAGAAGATGAGAGAGTGTGAGAAGATGGTGTGAGAAATGATGAAGGTTGGAAGGGTATTTATAGGGGGAATGGATGCATAGGCTGTAACTACCCATAATGGTGAGTCAAAAAACGTGTAAAATCAAGTTTTACCAGATGACCACCGTCCAAAAAATGTGTTTTATGTGGTGCAGACCACCGGCCAAAGAAACTGACATAATTTTAAAACAACAGGCAGCGTGAGTTAAGTCACGCTTAAAGTACCGAGCGTGACTTAAGTCATGCGGGGGTACTTTCATCCATTCAATTGGGCATTAGTGGTTTTTATCTGAGAAAAGCAGTTTTCCAAAAAGCACTCAGGGCTTTTTTGGCCCTAGCCCATTTGGTCCATATAAAAAATGGTATGGGCTAGCCACTCGGACTTCAGCTCGGCCCACTATCAATATTTTTATTTGATTTATGTTAAAAAAACATTATATTTTTGTTAATTTTTTTTAATAAGCTAAATTAGCTCATCAAAATTGGCACAAGAGTGAATCGAACCTAAGACCTTGAGGAGGAGCACAGGTCCCAAGCCAATAATTTTTGTTAAAAAATTATCAACTAATTTTAAATTTATTAATAAAAAATTAAATAAGTACACTTAATAAAAATGGATAAATTTAACTCAAAGTTTTAAAATTCTAAAGCTTATAAATTATTAATTTGATTCAATTGAAGGAATAAATCTATAGTTTAATTAATGTTCAATGTTAATGTAAAAATCATTTACACTTCTACGTCAATCCAATCATATTTTAGCAAAAAATACATTAAGAAAAGTGAATAAATAAATATAAAAAAAACTAAAACGGGTCGGGTTGGCCCCTGACCTACACAGATCGGGCCGAGCTTTGGAATACGTGGTCCAATTACAAATGGACTAGGCCAGACTGAACCATTTATGTAGTCGGGCTCCCATATCGGACTAGGACAACTCATTTGACATCTCTACTCGCCATTAACAACAATTTATCAACTAAACAAATGTCATTCTTTTGCACAGACACTAAATAATGTGATAATGTTACTGTCAAGCTTTCAAAATTTCCGAGGATTTATACCAATGAGGGTTTGAAAAATACAAGAACAATCTACATGGTAGATTTACGCTGCAAAGGGGGATATGCCACCAGGTCATATCTGAGGCAGGACGAAGAGGGTGACCGTCCTAGATCCCAAATAATAAGTTCAAAATTTAGACTCCAAAATACAAAAATAATACTTAAAGGTTTAGTTTTTTGTTGGCATATATTTAAAAATGTTTATAGAAATTGTTTTGCATGAGCATTTGAATATTAAATAAAAAAATTTAATATTTTATATGAAGTCTGATGTTCTTATTAGATTATTTCTTAACGTAATTAAAACTATCACTTTCAAGCAAATTATGTTCACATTTTAAAAATTCAATTTTTTTATATACTTATCAGTTATGACTCAAATTGTAGGTTTACCTTTAAACCACCAAAATTTTAGAAACAGTTCTTTATACCACGGGCAACCCTTAATCTAAATTAGCCAGATTATAGAAACCAGTACCACTAGGTAAGGGTTTTCACGAATTTCATTTAGCTTCTAAAGAGGATTTAAGAAGGACCTAAATTGTGGGAGCACAATCTTTGCATTTGGGTATCTTGTCTTTGCTTCAGTGTTTCAGTGTACACCAAATTTCAGTCTGACGAAAGAAAGACAAAGAAATGTACAATGTCTATGATCATCTATCATATTTCCTTCAATTTGCAAAGAAGTAAAATCATAGTTTAATTACGTATTTGGTTCCTTTCGCTGAATTACATAAAACATGTGACATGTCTAAAAGAAATCCACTTTGGCTATCAACATTGTTGAATGTGACTTAAACTTTCATGTTTGAATGGTGAAAAAATTGTTTGTTATTGTTCAATATGCAAAGCATATGCGGTGGTGAGGCGCAAGGCATACTTCTGGGTGTTTTTATCGCATCTCGGGTCTGTCCCAAATGCCTTGTGCATGGAGCAAGGCGCATCCTGGATCTGCTGACTGTGCGCAAGGTGCCTACATCAGGTACGATATCTATGAATTTCAGTTTTCTCATTCTTTTGTGTTAATCTTGTGAAACTAAACAAGATAGCTTTTAAGAATCTTAGAGGCCAAGAGTTGAGGGTCGTTGGGTGAGATTTTTAGGTTGTGAAACTCATTGTAAACATCTTAAAGATTGAAAATCTTTGAGTCTCTTAATCACCGGAAGATATAGAAAAATGTGTAGAAATTAGGTTGTTCATAGAGAACTTGTTCAACCTAATTTTTTGTAACTTATTTGTTTCTATTTGTAAGAAATTCAGTTATGGGGAATCGAAGAGTTGCACTCCCCCATATATGGCTATTGTTGGGCCAAACTAGGAAACCAAATCTTGATGTGTTTGTTCCTCTAGTTTCTTTATTTTGTTGTTCTTGCTTTGATTGTGGATTTTCTTTACACTTTTTTGTTACATCGACAATTATAAAGAATTAACAATCTATTGAATCTCATTTCAAGCGCTCTAACTAGCAAACTTTCTTCACGAAAGTATTTTCGCTAAATTACACCAAGGGTCTTTAAGATTGAGGTTTGTAACATATTAATCATTTAAGTTATTTTGGCCATATATAATTCCTTTAAGTTTGAGGTTTGTAACAAATTGATCATTTAAGTTATTTTGGTCACGCATAAGTCCTTTAAGTTTGTAAACGTTTTCAATTTAGTCTTTATGTTAACCAAACGTTACAAAAACGATGATGGGGTAGAAGGACTAAATCGAAAATGTTTACAAACTTAAATGTCTTATGTGTGACCAAAATAACTTAAATGATCAATCTGCAACAAACTTGAAACCTAAAGAACTTAAAAGGACCAATATATTACAAACCTCAAACTTAAAGTACCTCTTATGTAATTTAGTCAAGTATTTTTTATTTAACTTTCAAAGTGTTTAAGAACAATTTATGTTGAGTGATTAAACACATTTTTTTGTAATAGCTTTATCTATCAAATGAAGAGAAATTCAACATGCAGGTTGTGTTGTGTCATTGTTGAAAAGTTGTGAAGGATAGGTTTCAAGTTGAATATTTAAAAAATCCTTAAAAAAGTTAGATGTATCAATCATGTTGATAGCAATAATTAGTATAAATCGGCGTGTTGTTTTGTTCTCATTGTTGAAAAGTTGTGTCTACTTATTATATTCTCATTGGTAAATTCTCATATAGTCCGAGGTTTTGTTGAGTACCGGTACTCTTTGGTAAATTCATTTAAATTTTTGTTTTACTTTTAAATAAATTAATATATAAGAATGACGTATCATCAATAAATTGAATTATACATAGATATATACTCAACCAAATTGTTTTCGTAAGCTGAGTTTTTTTATATATATTATAACTGACTACCAGTATGTTCTATACGGAGTTAAGTAGACTTAAGAGGTGTCAATTTTGACCAACAGGGGCTGTTTATAGTGCAACAACAATAAATATTAAATTTGGTCACTAAAACACACAGAGTAGTAGATAGATGGAAGTTGGTGGCAATCCAAATTAGTCCTATAAATATCAAACAAAGTATAGCTATTCATCACACACTCACTACTACTTTGTTAACTTACTCAAAACAAGAAAACACATACACACATAAACACACTTGTTGTTTTTTTACTAAAGTTATTTTCTTCCAATGGCAACTGAAAACAAAATCCTCATTCTTGGACCAACAGGAGCTATTGGAAGACACATAGTATGGGCAAGTATTAAAGCAGGAAATCCAACATATGCTTTGGTTAGAAAAACACCTGGCAATGTTAACAAGCCAAAGCTTATTACAGCTGCTAATCCTGAAACCAAGGAAGAGCTTATTGATAATTACCAATCTTTAGGAGTTATTCTACTTGAAGTAAGTGATTTCAATATGTTAAATAATTTTATATTTTATACTAATTAAATTGTTCTAATCAATATGTTTTTGACTCTACAGGGTGATATAAATGATCATGAAACTCTTGTTAAGGCAATCAAGCAAGTTGATATTGTGATCTGTGCTGCTGGTAGACTACTAATTGAAGATCAGGTCAAAATTATTAAAGCAATTAAAGAAGCTGGAAACGTTAAGGTGAGAAAATTTGTCACTACGCTGGTAAATAAGTCAATCCAAATAGACTCTTATCAATAACTTCTTTGATGGTTAGATTTGTGCTCATTATATTGAATGTTGGTACTAAATTTCTTGTGTGGACAGAAATTTTTCCCATCTGAATTTGGGCTAGATGTGGACCGTCATGAAGCCGTAGAGCCAGTTAGACAAGTTTTTGAAGAAAAAGCAAGTATCCGAAGAGTTATTGAAGCCGAAGGAGTTCCTTACACTTACCTTTGTTGCCATGCATTTACCGGTTACTTCTTACGTAACTTGGCTCAACTTGACGTCACTGATCCTCCTCGCGACAAAGTTGTCATTCTTGGAGATGGAAATGTGAAAGGTAACAAACTTAGTCACACAACAGTTTTAGTATTAGTATTCTACTAAATATACACAATTCAGTTGTTTCAACATTTGCCTAATTTTTTCAGGAGCTTATGTCACTGAGGCTGATGTTGGGACTTTTACCATTAGAGCAGCAAATGATCCCAACACATTGAACAAGGCTGTCCATATAAGACTCCCCAAAAATTATTTGACCCAAAATGAGGTTATTTCTCTTTGGGAAAAAAAGATTGGGAAGACTCTTGAGAAAACCTATGTTTCAGAGGAACAGGTTCTCAAGGATATTCAAGGTCAGTAAAATAAACGCTTTACCAATATTGTTAAGAATTTTTACACCGGTAATCAATCATAGTTAATAAATCGTTAAAAATATTTTATTTTTATTATATCTATTTTAAAAGTCGTACAATTATTGGACGGTGTATCAAAATTAATCTCTGATTGTTAAATTATGAGTGACATGTATGTCAGTTTACAACAATTTTGTAAAAATAATCGTGAAATATGTTGCTTGCTAAAATGCAGAATCTGTATTCCCTCATAACTACTTGTTGGCATTGTACCATTCGCAACAAATAAAGGGAGATGCAGTGTATGAGATTGATCCAGCCAAAGATATTGAAGCTTCTGAAGCCTATCCAGATGTGACATACACCACTGCTGATGAATACTTAAATCAATTTGTCTAAGGAATGATAAGGAAATGTTTCAATAAGACAATGAATTTGTTTCAAAATAGTTTCACAGGCTGTGTCACATCTATGTATGTTTCTTGTGTTTGTTTAGTTTTTTCTTCTTCTCATTAATCCCTCCCAATTGATGTATTTTACAAAAATAAAATAATATTGTATTCTGTTCCACTGGTTGCAAATCTTTGTCTCTTTGTTCAAAATTTTACATGACTCTTCTATTATTTGTGGCTGCTCATTTTAATTTTTATGCGTCCTCAAAAATAATTAAATGCACGCCAAAATGGACTCACACTATGACCCATTCACTAATTAGACAGGTAGAAATTTAATAAGAACTGAAAAAATGACAAAAAGAAATAATAAGAACTAAAAAGAATAGAAATATTAGGAATTCGGTTAGTCAAATTAGTCACCATAATTTTCTAGTTATAGGCAAACTAGTCATTTTACAGTTTAACAATCGAAAAATTCCGCGAATATTTTCGGGTATAATGGCATATATGATATGATGTGGTGCCCGTGTGGGAATGTCACATGCATTTTACTAACATAATGATATTATCTCATCTCATACTATCCAAAGGAAAAACTTATCCGAGGGTCTAAAATGAATGACATAGTATAAATTGAACATATTTTTGCCTATTACAAAATTTAGGGACTAAATGACCAATGAAGAAGGAGTGTTAGCAACTCTCTCATTTTAACACTCACTTTTTTATTAGGTGAAATCAATGTGAATGTCACACTTTATAAATGTGAACTACATAAAGTGATGAGACTCGTATGTGTTTCACCCAATAAAAAAGAAAGTGTTTGAGTGGATATAATGTTGTTAAGACTCTTCTTACAATTTTAGAGAACAAACAATCTTGTCATTTACTCTATTCTTATAAGTGTAAATAATAATCATAAAGTTACAAAAGAACTTGAGAGATATATTTAATCATCTATTTGTAATTTAAGGGGTTATTTTAAAATATCATAATATAGATAACTAAATTGATGCCTACAACCTTGACCAAAAAAAAATTTGATACCTACAACTTCATGTACCAAACCATATTCCTCAATTTACCATTTTAACATTTAGTTCCGGTGGGAAATCCTATTTAAAATGATACGGCCATTTTGAAATGGTGCATGTGATACCATTACCAACCAAAAATATACACTAATGCAAAGTTGCACCACAATATTAGACAGAGGTATGGACAAAAGACAGTAAAATAAAAAGGTGAATTTAACTAAGCCTATTTATAAAAAGGTTAAAGTAGCAAAATAGAACGTTAATAACCATGTTTGTAGTTTCCTCAGCAAATGCTGGCACCTGACAAAATGAGCCGAAATTCCCATGTAATCTACACTGTCCGAACCATAAAGGAAAAGGACAATAACAACATGAATGACCAAATGACACATTTTTTTCATCAAACATCGTTGTCATCATTATCATCACCAATGCATGTCATTTAGAAACCATCGCATCTCTATTCTCAAAATCCTCTTTTTTATTCGGCATTGTCACAAACTTACCTTTTTCCACGGTTACAATATAGTTAAACACTTCTCAGTTGAAACACCAGTTTCATTAGCTCATTTTGAGTGCAATCAATCTCAAAACCACTCTCTCTAATGGAGAAGACTCAACTGGATAACCTATTTCCTCTAACTCCAAGTGCCGTATTCTCTACAAAGAAGGGACGCAGTGGATATGAACCGTCAGACACAGAGACGGAGTGGCAAGACACTCCACGTCATGAACGAGGAAGAAAGAACATGACTTTGAGTCCTGAAGAAACAAAAGCTTTGTCTCCAAGGAACAAAAGTCCTATGACACTCCACAAGAGACACCCTTCAAGGTTTGAATTTGAAGTCCCTTCATCGCCTACAATAACAGGTTCAGTTCTTAATCAACCAAGAAGAAGACATCTCAGCAAATCACCCTATAGGCCACGCATAGCACATGATAATCATTATGATGTTGATGGTAATGATGATGATGCTTCGTTAACATACATAACAGGTGTGAACTCACGTAGAAATACGAGTCCTTTGCCAAGGCCTGACATTGGAAGAACAGTGTCTCCTTATAACAGAAACCGTGAGCAAAGAACACCTTATAATGAAAATAGGAAAGCAAGTTCAGGGCTTCTAGAAGTGGATAGAGTGAGTACAAAATCAAACTACAAGAGAGCAGTGACTGCTCCAAGATTGAGAGACCAACAACAAACAATGCAAAACACTGCAAGAACTCTGAAACAAAGGGAAAAATCTCCTTTCAAAACAGGTTTAGTTAAAGAAAAAGAAATCAATGAAATGATAGCAGAGGTGAAACTATCAAAAAACCCTACTGATGATTATTCATCAGCACTCGAAAGTACAGACTCAATTCAACCAGGTGATCTTTTCTTTTCTCGTGAATGCAATGCCTTGCAAGCGAAGAATTCTTCAATGCCAAAAAAAGTTCAACAATACGGGTATTTTAGCCCTAGACCAGTGATCACCACCATTAATCCCATTACCAACCCATCTGAAAGTGGTAAACACAGTATGAATATGAATATGCCAAGAAACTATTCAAGTAATGTGTTGTTGTCTCGAACAACGACGGCCACATCAATCAGAAAGGGAAGTGGAACTGGGAAGCCTAGTGCCAACTCTAGTGTGAAAAGTGATGCTAGTACAAAGACAACTGAAAGCATGAGGAAATTCACATCCAACAGAAAAAAGAACCAGAAAGATGCATGGTTTGCTTGTATGATGAGAACAGGAAACTGTAGGATTTCAAGAAAATCGCCTGAACGCAGACCCATTGATGAAGCTTCATTGATCGAGAGGGCAATAATTGTGGAAAGCATTCCACAATTATGGGCAGATAAACATAAACCAGCTTCACTTGATGGCTTCATTTGCAACAAACAAGAAGCTCAACTTCTCAAGGAATTAGTATGTTTGTTTTTTTTGCAAAGTTTTCTCAAATTTAAGGCAAATTTATTATTAATTGTAAATTTTGAACTCGGTGTACCTTGTTTTTCAGGTGTCACAGGGCTCTTGTCCTCATATTTTACTCAAAGGACCCTCTGGTTCTGGGAAAAGAGACCTAGCAATGGCTTTTCTTAGAGAAATATATGGTGATGCATGTTGTAATGTATGTTTCTTCTCATAATTTTCCTTCAACTTATGTTCTGGATTCCTAATCTGACCTTATCAAACCCTTTTGCAGCTGTCACATGATTTACGACATTTCCCTGTTCAGGTAGAGATTTCCTATTTTCTTATAGGTTTTAGTTTAGTTAAAAATAAAAAACATTAGTTATCATCAATTCAATAGTTGCATATCTAATCCACTGCCCAATATTATATTATATAGTATTTATTTTACTACAATGACAGGACAAAAGGACCATGAAAGTGTCGGTTCCAATAACGTCCAGTTCTCATCATATCGAGCTCAATGTAAAGTCAGAACCAAATGCTAAATATGCTTTGATGGGAACAATCAAAGAAATTAGTAATATATATGCAATTACCCCTGAAGTAAGTAATATGAATTTCAAGTCGGATTATAAAGGTTAGTTGTCTAAATGCATGTTTATCCTTTCAAACAGATTTATTATTTTTATGTGAGCCTGGCTAATGTGGTTGGATTCCCTTTATTTCAGTAATCATTGTTTACGATGTCGACAAAGCTGCAGAGAACATCCAACACTTGATCAAATGGATCATAGACCGTTATTCAGATATATGCAAATTAGTTCTCTGCTGTGAAGATGATGAAAACATTATTGCACAAGTGAAAAACCGGTTCAAAGTTATCAATGTTGATGCTCCTCAAACTCATGAAGTAAGCATAAAACAATTTAGAAACAGGAAGTATATGAAAACATTTATATGATATACATTTTGCTATATTTCACTTTGAAGTAAGATTTATAACCTGATTATTTTACTTTTGCTTTGTTTGCAACATTTCAGATAATGAATTTATTTACAATTCTATATGTACTTCTTTTCTATACCATGTGTTTTGCACAGGTTTTTTGAGTTGTCCTATGTTCCAGGTTGGAAAAGATCAAATATTCTTCTATTGATATCAAACCATCTTATAACTTCTAACAAGTAATTAACTGCAGCCAGAGTTAAAAAAACAATAATAATTAACTCACATGAATCCTCAACTCTACAGATTATTGAAGTTCTTACTCAGATAGCAAATAAAGAAGAAATGGATCTATCCATGAATTTTGCTATGAAGATTGCCACAAAATCTAAGCAGAACCTCAGGGAAGCAATCTTAGCTCTTGAAGCATGCAGAGCACACAAGTAAGAATTCCGAACAAGTAAAATATTAGTGCAAAAAAAAAGTAAAATGTTTATTTTGAGATGTCTATAAATAAAGACTAATTGGTGCACCATGATGGGCAGCTACCCATTTTCAGAAGAACAACCAATTCCAGTCGGATGGGAGAAGATTGTAATAGAAGTTGCTACAGAGATCCTAACGGATCCATCATTTTCACGGCAAGAAATTTCACTACGTATCTTATTTTCTCTAATATAAAAAAAGATAAATAGAAGCTAAATATCATCATATCATATTACTATTACTGGTGTTCTTCTAGAACTGACTTATTTCCAGACTGATATAATAAGCAGCAATATTTTGTATCATGAAAGTTGTCAACATGATTATGGTTGAAATATTCACTTTAATTGTTCTTGTGGTTTTATCAGCTTACTCTCAATACGAGGGAAATTTCAAATGCTTCTCCTGGATTTTGTCCACCCCAGATTGATTCTCCTGGTAATGAATCAGTGCCTGTTTCAAAAGAAGCCATGAAGAGTTTATTCAATTTATCCAACACTATTTTCTAATGGTATTTTGTTCAAACATTCAGAAACTTGTGGAGCAGCTCATAAGAAGAATTGAGGCTGGCTTAAAAAGGGAGCTCTACTACTGGCATGCTTATTATGTGAGTAATGACTTCCCCTTCTATAACTTGTCTTAAGGTGGTGATGGTAAGTTATAAAAGGGGACTTTTTCTAGTAAATTAGTAACCAAATACTCTATGATTAACAGGACAGAAGACTCCCACCAGGAACAACAGCTTTACTAAAATTAGAAGGTAATTTTACACACCAAACATTAAATAATTGCTTTTAAACTAACCATATAGACTAATTAGAAAGAATAACATGAGGATTAAGGAAAACAGCTATTGAACTGTATCATAATAATCTGCTGCTTTTGACACAATATTGACTAATATATGCTTTTGTATACAGAATTTGTAGCCAAGTTCATGAGCATATACAGAAGAAGCTCGGGCAGTAGGCAATATGTGTAAATTAACATGGATGTCACTATAGAATGAATTCCTACTCAAACAGAGTTGATAGTGTCCATATCATGCGAGCAACACCAATTAATTATTCGGTGGAAGAACATGATTCCATATCCCCTATCAAAAGCAAAATATTTTAGTAGAAATGATCAGAAAGAAAAGCACTGAAATCAGTTTCTTCTTCTAATATCGTGAACAATAATCTATCTTTTTTTCGCATCACAGGCTAATCAATTAGCTACTTTTGTAGGTAATATATGTAAGTTGCATCAGGCCTTCATTTGTAAAATGCATGTGCAGAAAATTTAATAAGTTGAATAGAAGTTCTTGCTTCAATAAAAAGAATTCAAATATAACCAAGCAATTAGGCTCAAGTGGTTAATGAGCTCCACCACGAATCGTTCAGGAGAACCTGAGTTTGATTCCTGGGTGGAACAATTCTTGGCCAGGCTATTCTTACCTCACGGCCGAACTCCGAATTACCAGGGGGCCCTTTCCCCTGGAACCGGAGGGTTAACACCCAAAACAAAATAGAAGTCAAATATCAACTTTAAAATCAAATTAGGTATGTTAAGAAGACTCTAGACAGAGAAGAAAAGAGAACAAGCTAGTGTTTACTTATAGGTACATCATGTACAGGAGTTCAAAACAAGTCTATTAGTAAGAAGTATCCTAATTAATCTCACCAAGAGGCCAGTAAAACAAACCTAAACTTTGACAAATGTGGGAACTACCAGACAAGTGAACTGATATTCAAACTATATTACTAGTTTTTTTATCTCTAAATTTCAGGAAGCAATGCTTTGATTTCAATAAAATGATCAAAGACAGGTAAATGGTAATCATATTCATACAGCATTTGTTTAACACAAGCCCAAGCACCCTTGGAAGAACATCAAATAACATATACACAAATAGCATTTGGCCTTTCTACCAGTATTGATATTGCAGAATAATTAATGTTAGGCTGGAACTGCAGAGCTTCTTCACCCTTTGGTAATCAGTAATCACCTCTCATTTGGCTGTTATATACAGTCATAACCCAACTTTCAGGCCTAATCCGAAATTTGTAGTGGTGAATCAAAACTAACAACCAAATTAGAGGCCTTATAGGTCTTATTAGTTTTTACAAAATTAAATATTAAATTCTGTCAAAAAAAATATTAAATATTGTTAAATGATTGAGTAATGTTTTACTCAATAAATTAGTTGCTAAAGTAGTGAGTGAAATTGTTCTCAAAGTAGTGAGTGAAATTAATACGATGAGGCATAAAAAAATAAATACTAATAAAATTAATTCCATTATTTAAATAATAAAAAAATGAGGTCTAAACCAGTTGCTTTGTTTGCAAAGGCTTGGGCCGATTCTACATGTAAGAAGCAAGAAGTCAATTGAATTATATAGATATTTATTCTACATACACAGACTCTTACATTTGCATTTACAAATGCACGAGAAGCTCCATTTTATGTTTCATAAGTAAAGTTCAAGTGGGGGATAACAACTTGAACTCAGATTGAGGACCAGTACGGCAGTGCAATTACCAACATCATATAGATAACATTATGAGCAAATCATATGAATATATGATCAACAATAAAGAATAGAATACTGTAAGTTAGTTTGTGTAAGTGTTTCAACAAGCACTTATTTAAAAAGAAAAGAAAAAAATGAGATAACCTTATAAAGGACTGTGAAATTTTTAAATAACTGCGCACAAAATAAAATAAACTTATGCAGCATTGTGCCTTAAATATTTCATAAGTTTCATTTTAACTTTTCCATGAATATCAATAAATTTTTAAGGACTTATTGGTTTGTTGGGAAAACTGATACTTATTTCAATTGTGAAATTCCTATAAGCTATATACTAAATCAAAATCGTTCTACAAGTGATTCAAGATGCACACAAGTTTTTTTTACATGATGCCAGCTGATGCTTATCTCAGGCTGTTAATTACCTGCAAGCTAGAAGTTAATTCAAAGCGGCACAACAAATGATTAAAGAAGCAAAAGGGCACACGCATACAGACACTTTTTCACATAGTATCATTAAGTTGAGACTAGACACACAATCGTGTCAGTATCCATGTACAATTTATTTCTTTATCAAGAGACTTGTAATTTCTCCACTAATAATTAGTTATAGCCAAAGAGACATTGGGAAACAGAAATAGAGAAGGAAACCAAAAAAACAAACCAATTATATCTGTATTTCTCTAAGGGGTAGCCTTGAGCAATCTATGTAGTCAACTTTTGCCGAAGGTGAATTTTGAAGCAAGAAGTCCACTATTCCATCAGGTATGAGTGAAGATGGTATCAATCCATCTCTAAATGCTTTTTGTAACTTAGCAGCTTCTTTCTTTGACTTGACTTTCTGTAGCATGGCATCCCTCATTACCTTGAGAAATACAGGCGAAAATGGTTCCATTTTCACTCTCAATGACTTCAAGTTACCCAATGCAGGGAGGTCAGTCTTCAACAGATCATGAGTTAAGTAGAGAACCTAAGCAATGATTAATTTTTAACAAAATTAGAAATGAATAAAAAGGCGTCTTAAGAAGAAAGTAAAAATAGCCTCAAAACATGGTAAGTTAAAGTACCTGAAGAGTAGTTGAAGAGACCGTCAATGATTTTATATTAGGAAGCTCTTGCAGCCAACTTAATAGAAGCAGAGGAGGATCTACTTTGTTTACCGCAATATCTACATGTTTAAGAGAAGAAACATCGCTCCCGGAGAGTTTCTGAGGACTACCGACAAAAGCAAACGTACAAAGACTTGGAGTACATAGGTCAATTGAGTCTAATCTTCGAAAATGAGTATACATAGCTAAGTTCATAAGCGTAGCACTTGATATGCAAAGGGTTCCTGCACCACTCAAGGTACAATTGGTAATGATCAAACTATTCAACTTGTTAAATGTCGAAAATGGCTCAGCACGATCATTATCACCAACGCAAAATCCAAAACTCTCTAGTTGCAAGCTAGTTAGTGCCGGCAAATTGAAAGATTTTGGAAACAATGTTTCATGACCTCCATTAGGGTAAGTAGCAAGCTTAAGATGTGTTAAAGTATGACATGAAAACATCGTCGGTGGAATATGTGCAAGAACAGTATAGAACCAAAGACCTAACCGCTGGACATTGTGTGAAATAGTATAATTCACAATCCTTTTGAGTAAGTGAGGCTCTAAGCGACCCCATTCACGCTTAAATTCAAGAGCCTGCAGTGTGATAGAGGAACTGCGAAGAGATAAAACCCTAGACACGAATTTGGTGAAATTCTTATAAAGTCGAAAATCTATAGAATCGAATCTAAGAGTGGGAAGAAGCTTCCAGAGATTCTTCCATCTGGTAGACAGAACGTAAGTTTGAACGGCGTGTTTGGCGTTCAAAAAGGAGAGAGTGTGAAGGATAATGCATTCTGGTAAGTCGCTGAGCGTGTCTTTAGTTTCAATCTCGCTGGGTTTTGCTTTCTTTGTTATCTGAGTATCGGAATTTGACATTGTGATAAAGGACCTAAGCATGAAACAGAAACAAAATGGGATTATCACAATATCTATATAGATAAACATCAAAGTCCGACCACTAATCAGAGCCCTAAAGACTAAGACACCAAGAGCGGTAAACGAGGTAGCCCCAAGTTATCCTCCAAACATGCTCGCCAAGCAAAACAACTAGTCATGCATGTCGTCTACCCATCCATAATAATAAGGTAGGCGGTCAACCAAACGACCACTAAGGGTTAGTTCACAATCCATAATTAAACATAATCAAATGAAGGTAAACAACATAATTAATTTCAAATGATTAAACAACTCAACAACAATAATAATCATCAAGCGAACATGTAAAAGCACGATGTAAAAGCACACTTGTAAAGAGAATAATGCACTTTGTAATTCATTTTTATAAAACGCTTTTAGCACGATGCTATAAAAACTTGAGTAGTAAATATGTCAAACCTTACGAAACTGATTGAGTTTGAGACATTTTGGGAAGGATTATCCGTCTTGGGCTAAAGATGGCAAAATTCATTTAAATTCATAAGTCGTGATATTCCTTCGACAACATATTCATGAAGGTCTTAGAAATGAATACATTAGGGTAAAGGATTCACATGTTATCTGTAATGGTTTGAAAAAACTATTATTCTCTCAAAAGTTCGTTATGATTGGATGCATTTATGTTTACATGTTGTTTGTAACGGTTTTAAAACTATAATTGTTTATAACTGTGTGGTATATAGAATTACTTCGCAATTAGATTGTGTGGAGAAAAAGCAATTGATGAAGATATATTAGAAAAAATATTCTCCGTTTTTCATGCATCTGATGTGTTCCTACAACAACAATATCGAGAAAACGTATCTAAGAAATATTCTGACTTGATTTTTTGCCTCCTTTAGGTCGAGCAAAATAATGAACTTCTACTCACAAATCCTCAATTCCCATAAGCGAATGGACCAACACTAGATCATTATGGAAAAACTTGTGGTCGTGGTCTTGATCATAGTTACGGTGAAAATTACAAAAACACATTTTTTTCACAGGAGGAAATTGATTTATCCCTTGATTGTTACAAAATCAAAGCAGAACCTCAGAATCAATATTGGGTCTTGAATCATGTAAAGCACACAAGTAAGAACTAGTGGCGGAGCCAGGAATTTGATAGAGCATGGGCAAAAAATTTATCGCAAATTCACATGTGACATAATATATAATAATAGTCATAAATCAAAATAAAAGAGGGTCGTCATTTTTTCTACAAAAGTACAGTTTGAAATAAGAGAGATGAAATATAACAATGGACATAGAAAGCATAAGGATTTTCATCTAAGATCTTTCTTTGCAAATCATTAAATTCACCTCTCATATTCGATGCCCCATCATATCCTTGCCCTCGTATCCTTGAAATAGATAACTTGTAACGATCAAGAATATCATAAAGAGCATTCTTTAGTGCCTCGGAAATAGTATCTTTGACATGATGTAGAGCAAGAAATCGTTCCACAACTTCCCCTTTGTCGTTCAAGAACCTAGAAAACAAATTCAACAAGGTTATACTAAGGTATGGAGATAGATAGTGGCAACATTAAGCGGTGTCTCTTCTACTTTTGCTTCCGGTTGCACAACATTCACATTCTCAATACTCGTTCTATCTACCAAAAACCTCCTCATCTCTGAGAATAGAGATAGGGGTATAAAATGTTAAATCAAAATATAGTACTGTTAAAGAGCCATGCAGTACTAAGAATTTCAAAATACATATGTATTCAATAGGAGACTACAACTCTACAAATAAACAAAAATGTTAAATCAAAATATATGACTGTTGAAAAGCAGACATTAAAAAAAAGTATAAGCAGAGAGATGCCAACATTTTTAACACCAATTTTTACAAAATCGAAAATTTTCAATTAATCAATTCATTAACACCAATTCATCAACCATTAACAGTTTAACACCAATTCATCAACCATTAATCAATTTTTCAATTACAAAATCACAAATAATCAATTTTTCTAAAATCCTAAAACAACTAAACAAGGAAGAAAGGAAGCAAGGAGAAGAGATTACCTTTAGAGTGAATGAGAAGATATTAGCAACCAATCACTAGAGCTATTGAAGAAGAAAAGAGACAAATGAGAGTTCAGAGAGGCAGAGAGCTAAGAGCGAGAGCTGAGAACGGGAGAGACTAGACAGAAATTTATGTTTTCTTTTCCTGGAATGTAAGTGCACGTTTCTTTTCCTGAGATGTTTGCCCAATAATTTTTTTCATAAGTGTATTAATGGGCTTTGGGTTGGGCCTAATGTGCAAAAATTATCGATCGAGCCCGGGCGACCGTCCGGGGTCGTCGGGCGGACCGCCCCTGGTAAGAACTCCTAACAAGTAAAATATTTATATTGAAGTGTCTGTAAAGACTAACTGGTGCACTATGATGGGTAGCTATCCATTGATTCATCATTTTTACGAAAAGAAATTTCTATTCCTATCTTATTTTCTATCAATAAATAAGATAATTAGAGGCAAACAACATATTACTAAATTTTAGCCGTTTTCTTTTAGAATTTGTTTATTTCAAAAAAAATATCATAATAAGTAGCAGTATTTTGTAGCTTGAAAATTTGTCTATATGGTTATGATTTAAGTTTTCACTTTAATTAAATATTCGTATGATTTTATCAGCTTACTCTCAATGGGGGGAGTTTCAAATGCTTCTCCTGGATTTTGTCCACCCCAAAGTGATTCTACCGGTATCAATGCAAAGAAACCATGAAGAGTTTGTTCAATTTATCTAACACTACCTTCTAATAGAATTTTGTTCAAACATTCAGAAACTTGTGGAGCAGCTCCTAAGAAGAATTGAGGCCAACTTAAAAAGGGAGCCCTACTATTGGCATGCTTATTATGTGAGTAATGACTTCCCATTCTATAACTTGTCTTAAGGTGATAGTAAATTGTAAAAGAGGTGCATTCCTTTCACGGAAGTTCTAGTGGTGTTATATGATAGGGGTTGTAGTGACGTGGAATGTTAAGGAATCATTATAGTTCCGCGATAAGCTATTTCATGCAAAATGTTGTCATACAGAGGCACTATAGCATTGTTGCATAGAGGAATTCAAATAAACTGCTACTGCCATCAATCTGTGATTGATAACATTGGTCAATTAGAAACCAAAAATTCTAGACATCTTCTCCCACCAGGAAATTTTGGTCCTATGACCAAGACTCTAAACTCTTACTAATAAAATGAAACTGCATTTTAGAAAATTCAGAAAATGACAAAATGCACACACAATAGAGCATAACTTCACAAATGTAATTTGTAGTTAAGAAAATTGTTTATAATTCTGAAAATTCATGATCAGACCAATCACCCATCTCCCAAGGATTGTCATTCTTCTATACCTGCACGCTGGATAGAAAGACACTTTCTTTTCAAGCAAACAATACATTCTAAATTCTATTACAATAGATCAGTTATACAGTAGCTAAATTTAAGAAATACACCCGTGCAACACTTCATCGTCATAACCATGATATTGTGAAAATATTCCTCTTTCATAAAAGTAAAATTCTTATAATAACCATAACAGGTGAGCAGTTATCTTTCATGAACACAAGATAAACTTGAACTTTATAAGTATCTTAAAATGACAGAAAACTGACAATCTCGTTAATATCTCACCATTATCCGAAGAAAATGAATGCTTCCATGTTTGAATGGAAGCCTCTTGATGAAAGTTGTCCATGCATAGCAATAAGGTTATCAGAGCAGTACCACTGACAATAAAAAACAGTAACTACTCTTTCCATTCTGTTCACATATTAATTAATATTGGTGGAAATAAGAATAAGAATAAGTAAAAATTTGTAACCATAGATTTTTAGATTATTACATTAACAGACGCTCACAAAAGAGCGGACGCAGGTTGAAGTAACAAAGTTGACCTATTATTGTTGAACCCCAGATTACATGTGAGAAGCTATAAAAATCACAACTGATGTTCCAATTTTATATTTTAATGTCGGCCTTCATTTTCAGGGTTCCTATGACAAGGCTTCGGAAATGGGTTGCTCAAGGGTTGAAGGATTCCCAAAATACATTTGCTATGCTGACAACCTTCAATGAAGTTTATATGTAAGTTCCGTTGATTGTCAAATTGTAGCAGAAGCTTTGAATATTCCCTCAAGATTTAGGGATTTTCATGTGTGTATACATATTTCCTATTATACATTGTTTGTGATGTTTACTTTGAATTAGAATATCGGAAATTGTGGGCATATTTCATGTGGTACATAGTAGTCTAAATTTAACAGTTCTTAACCCATGGTGTGCCTGCTAAACCAATGGTGCTTCACTATTGTCTGAAATTTGTCTATTTTCTTGGTATATTAAGTACATGCCTTGAAATATTCCTGAAAATCCACCAGCCTAAACCAATACACTTGAAGACAGATGGATTTGCAGGAGTATTTCCAGTTATGTCCTTAATAACCTTAATTATCATAGTTGTTTTATTGACGAATTGATCCATCCTTTCAATAGATTCCCTATCAAAACCACAAATCAATGCTAGCACTTAACATTCATTTATATATTTATTGTAACGTAAAAATCTGTCGAATCTCTAATGTTGACATCAATTTAAAGTTCACATGAAATGGGATTATATGCCCGACTCATGGAAAACAAAAATTTAGATATGAATCATGACCATCAATAAAATTCTAATTGTTTTTAGAGTCTATATATTTACAATCACTTGCAATTAAATAACGATGAAAAAAGTTAATTGAAAATTAAAAAAGATTAAGAAGACATTTTGGAGAAACAATTGTCGTTCCTCAGTGGCTCAAATTGAAATTAACATAAGTAAATCACAAGAATGAAATTAACATAAATGTGAATTAAGAATCATATCATAAATTGTCATAACAATGTTTATTAGAAAGAGAATGTTTTGGTTATATTACTTTTCTTAAGCATTGGTGCCCCCTCTTTAGTCACACTTAGGATTTTTGCTATTTGATATTGTCATAATGGGTACCTAAATATATATGGTAGCATAGGGAAAAGAGTTTAAGCAAATTAACAAGAAAATAACTAGAAGATCAAGCAAATATAAACCTGCCATCATTTAATATGGAAACAACCAAGACTATTAACAATGCAAAATCAAACTTGCAGATCAACGCAATAAATAAGAAACCAAACTACCAAAATTAAAAACAAATCAAAATAAGTATATATTTTTGTCAGTATCATCACCAACTAGGAGAAATCTTAAGCAATATTACCTTTAAATATGTTGAAGGACAAGTTTGGTATGAGGTCTTTGAGACACAGTACCCGATAAGGGCAAACCAATGACCAGTTCTTTAGACAAATAGGAGGTTGGTGGAAAGATAAAGTAATATTTGACAAAAACAGTGCACCAACATTGCAAAATATGAAGAATAAAGAGGAATTTCAACAATGAATGACATGTTGAATGGTGAACTAGTAACACCTTACTGATTGAATGAACTACCTGACTCAACATTAGGTTCAATTTTATCATCATGAATGCAACATTGCGATCCACCACAAAGGAGATATCCTTAGAAAGAGCCTCCGCCATGGTAGCCATCAGGAAAAGAATCATGGTGGAATGAAATGGAATTTAGCTAAGATCTCATCCCACCACCTTACAGAAAGCCAGACGATTTGATAACAGCTGCCAAAACATAATCTTTTTAAACATTTCTTCAAATCATGTGAATTTCTATAAGCTGGTGCGCCAAGATCTTGACTAAATTTCATTTCATCCCACCATGTTTTTTTCCTGATGGCCACCATGGTGGAGGAATGCCTCTTTTGATAGGATATCTCTTTTATGGAGGATCACAATGTTGCATGTAAAAAATTTCACCTAATGTTGTCTCATGTAATTAATTCAATGATTAAGGTGTTATTGGTTTCACCATTAAGCATGCCATTCATTGTTAAAATTATTTTCTATTCTTCATATTTTATAATTGCAACTGGACTATTTTTGTCAAATTTCACTTTGTTTTTCCACCAACCTTGTAGATTGTTTGAAGAACGAGTCATTGGTTTTCCCTGGTCAAATAATGTGTCTCAAAAACCTCACATTAAACTTGTTCAACAACATAATTAAAACTAACAATGCTTATGATTTCTCCTAGTTGGTGATGATATTTGAAAAAATATAAATTGATTTACTAAAAAAAATTGTATCATTCATTGCGCATAAAAGTACCAGTATCATCGGTACCACACAACTTCCTAGCGCAACAGGAGTAGCAAATGTATTCTCCAGTTTTCATAAATCTTCATCTCTTACGGTAGCTTAAACAACTTCATTCCATTCACATATTTCACATAAGTCAATATAACAATGGTAAACATATAAATGACTCAAGCCTATATAAGTTTCATAATGAGGAAATGAATGGACATATAACTTTATTTGTTGGAGATGTGGAATGCCCCCTCGATAAGCACATGAATAACACTAACACTACACGTTGAGACCTGTAAAGTAAGTCAAACTTGCAATTAAATAACAATGAAAAAAGTTAATGGAAAATAGGAATTTTAAAAACATTTATTGAAATCTAGGGACTATTCTCAAAATCGCGCAAAATGTAGGGACCAATAACATATTTAACCCTTATTATAAGTAACAAAATTTTATTTTAATGTGCGGATAGGAAAATACAAACTTTGTTTAAAAAAAAAAAAAAACTTGAGTTTTTCAAATAGACAACATTAATTAATTTTTATTAAAAAAAGAGTAAATAAGAATAATTGAGAAATGATACAATTGACAAATTATACCCTTAAACTATCAAAACAAACAGTAAAATATGAACACTATATTTATAATCAAACAACACTTGAAAAAAAAATAGGGAGTACCGATTTGCTACCTGATGAATTTAATTCCAATTCTATATGTATTTTTCTATACTATTTGTGTTTTGAGCAAGAACTTTTTTGTTTGTCACAAGTTCCAGGTTGGAAAAGATCAAAATTATTGAGGTTTAGCAAATAAAGAGGAAATTGCTTTATCCATGATTGGCACAAAATCAAAGCCGAACCTCAGGGAAGCAATCTTGGCTCTTGAAGCATGCAAAGCACACGGATACATTAACACAGAGGTTTAATCTTTTTTTTTGGTGGTGTCCGAGGTTTGAACCCCAAACATTGCATATATTATGGATTGTTCTTACCAACTGAGCTAAGCTCACGGGGACACACGATGTTTAATCTAACCATATAGACAAATTAGCAAAAATAACACAAGGTTTAAGGAACAAATTAAAGATCTTGAATTTGTATACTAATAATCTGCTGCTCTGCTTTTGACACAATATTGATTAATAGATACTCTTGTATACAGAATTTGTGGCCAACTGACATGGATGTCATGTCAGTATAGAATGAATTCTTACTCAGACAGTTAAGAATGTTGTTATCATGTGTGAAATACCAATTACGATTATGAGGAATAACATGATTTCATATCCCTTATCAAAAGTACTGAAATCAATTTATTCTTCTCGTATTACAAACAATAATCTATATTTTTTCACACCGCGAGCTCATAATACAAACAATAATCTATAGAATGCGTCAGGCACCGTCATCTGTAGAATACATGCACCATTGTACCTTAAATATTATAAGTTCAAGCGGGGGCTAGCAACTTGAACTCAGAATGAGCACAGTACCGTAGTGCAAGCACTTGGAGTCGCATAAGTAACATTATATGTAAATCGTATGAACAGCAATAAAGAATAGAATATCGTAAGTTCGTTTGTGTAATTGTTTCAACAGGAAATTATGGAGGATTTTTTTTAGATGATCATATAGATGACTGAAATTTTTAAATAACTACGCACGAAATAAAATAAATTTATGCACCATTGTACCTTAAATATTTCATAACTTCCCTCTTTAAACTTCTCCACGAAGTTGAGACTAGAAACAATCATGTCAATGCATGTAAAATTTATTTCTTATCCAAGAGACTTGTAATTTATCCACTAATAATTAGTTATAACCAAAGAGACATCCGGAAAAAAAAAGAAGAAGGAAACAATAAAACAAACCAATTATAAATGCTTTTTTCTAAGAGGTTGCCTTAAACAGACTATGTAGTCAACTTTTGCCGAGGGTGAATTTTGACGCAAGAAGTCCAGTATTCCTTCAGGTATGGGTGAAGATGGTTCTGATCCTCGTTCAAATTCTCTTTGCAAATTAGCAGCCTCCGTCTTTGAATGGACTGTTTGTAACATTACATGGCTCAGTGTCATGCGAAATTCATACAATAGTGGTTCCATTTTCACTTTCAATGACTTCAAGTTACCCAATGAAGGTGGGTTTTTCTTCAACAGGTCAGGAATTAAGTAGAGAACCTAAGCAATGTGGGTTGCAATTCAATTAATATTTTTATAAATTATAGAAATAAATAAAAAGGATTCTTAAGAAGAAAGTGAAAAATAGCCTCAAAACATGGCACCTGAAGAGTAGTTGTAGAGACCCGTCAATGATTTATATTAGGAAACTCTAATAGCTAATTGAATAGAATCAAAGGAGGCTCTTCTTGATATGGAATTACCTCTGCATAAATTTCCACATGTTCAAGAGAAGAAACATTGCTCCCTAAGAGTTTTTGAGAAGGAGTACCGTTAAAAGCAAACGTACAAAGACTTGGAGTACATAGCTCAATTGTGTAAAACCTGTAACGCTCATTATACATAGTAAAATTAACAAGTGTCACATTTGATATGCAAAGGGTTCCTTCACCACTCAGGTAACAATTGGAAATGAGCAAACTATTCAACTTATTAAAAGTAGAAAATGGCTCGGCACGATTATTATCACCAACGCAAAATACAAAATGTTGTAGTTGCAAGCTAATTAATTCCGGCAAATTGAAAGGTTTTGGAAACATAGTTTCAGGAGCTATTCTAGGGTAAGTACAAAGCTTAAGATGTGTTAAAGACCAACATGAAAACATGTTAGGTGGAATTGTGCAATTTTAGTATAGGAACAAAGTCCCAACTGCTGGACATTGTGTGAAATAGCATAATTCACAATGTTTTTGAGTAAGCGAGGATCTATTTGACCGCCATCACGCTTATATTCAAGAGCCTGAAGTGTGACAGAGGAATTACGAAGAGATAAAACCTTAAAGATGAAGTTCATAAATTTCTTGTAAAATTGAAAATCTGTGAAATTGAATATAAGAACAGGAAGAAGTTTCCATAGATTCCTCCATCTGGTTGAAAGTACGCAAGTTTGAACGGCGTATTTGGCATTCAAAAAGGAGAGCAAGTGAAGGATAACACTTTCGGGTAAGTCGCTGAGTCTGTCTTTAGTTTCAATCTCGCTGAGTTTAAGTTTCTTCGTAGTTGTCATTCTGATAAGAACCTAATCAGGAAGGAAAAAAAAAAGAATTATTTTCTGCAATAGAAGTGATTGAGCAATTCTAAAGCGAGTTTTCAAACAGAGTACAGCAATAGGGTTAAGGTGGAAAGTGGATTAGTGGGTTGATTAAGGAAGTATGGAAAGTAAAATTCAAGTGAGATATAAATAAGAGATACCTTGCGAGTTGGAATGAATATGGAACGGTGGAAGGAGGTAAGGAATGGAGACGATGCATTGCAACAGTTAATTTTAGGGTTTATGCTTTAGGTTTTGAGAGCAGACAAAACTTGTTGTGCAATATGTAACAGGAAAAGATAGGGTTAATTACATAAATAGTCTCTCTAAATATATGGAACTTCCTTTTTAATCCCTACAAATCGCCCATCAACTCCTTACAATCGAATCGATCCTATCGTCTTTGGAAAATTAAGCAATGGTGGAGGATATAATAAGCACTTTACCAGATGATATTCTCGCCACATTCTCTGTTTTCTCCAAACCAAACAGGCAGTTGCCACAAGCATTCTTTCCAATCGATGGAAACATCTCTGGCATTCCGTTCCCACTTTATACTTCAACACTCAAGTAACAGACCAAAACTCCAACTATGACTTTAACAACTTCGTATACTCCTATCCTCTATGTTACCAAGCGTCCAAAATTTAACATACACCTATGGCATATATTGGGACAGTAACAGCATAATTCAATGACATAAAGTGTTGCTCCTTTACCTATAGATCTTCACAACCTGCTAAAGTAGGCATGTGAATAGTTAAGATATGTATAATACATGTTGCTGCCCCGTTATTCAGCTCGTCTAATTACCAAGACTTTTACATGACAACATCCATAACTTGAAGCATCTTCACCGGCCACATTAGTGTTCCCTCCGGTCACTTCAGAGTTAATTCAGAACAAAAACAGAAACAACTTCAAAAAACTCTAATAAAATCACAAAATTGTGTCACTCCTTAAAATTTCCCCATCTGTCATCAATCACCATTCCTACGTTCCAATGATCCAAATTCATACCGTCCCAATCCCTTTATACCTGACAATATATGCAACATTTAAACACAAATAAGACAGCACCATGTCAATTAGAACATTCAGAATTTGTTTGCATTCACTTTTTCCATCAATCAGTTCTCCCACTCCTATTTTTTTTTTATTACTATATCTGCACCAATACAACAACCACTCCACTCCCAACTCCTTAATTACGCGTTATTGTCAAAGTTTCAATCTTAATGCCGTGCTTGTTGTAAATCAATTTGGTGCTGTAGCAAAACACTTTTCTAGCAGACACTGTGTAATGAAAAGTTGGTTGGTAGTTTGTTGTTTGAAATCAATATGTTCACCACACCCAAAAAAAAAAATCATCCTTACCGTTCATTAGGTAATTTTATGCTAAAATATGCATAGCATTTTATGTAATAGGGAGTTCATGACATATTTCACATAGTTATTGCCCATTGAAGTTCCTTCAATTCGTACAAACTAAAAATCAAATCCTATTTGACAGAAGAAGTGTGAGATGAGAGATGTGAGTTTTGGTGATACGGGTGAACAACATTTCAAACTGAAAATTGATAGATACTCATACTGAAGATTGATTATTTTTTTGGGAGAGGAATACTGAAGATTGATACAATGCTTTCATTAAAGCTGATTATTCAAAACTGCACATTGCTATTTAATAGGTACAATTTGTCCAACAATATAATTTAGTCACCGGTGAATGAATTTTAGAATTCAACTCTATTCTATATTGACTGTTGAGTATTTTTCTTTCATAAGTGAGTTTTACAATTCACCCTTTTATATCACATATCTTATTCCTCATCTTTAAAACAGTGGATTAAAAATCATGTAAACACAACTCAATAGCTCCAAGAACAATAACATGCAAGGGTCGGGATTCAAACATCTGAATTTCGGATCCACTTCTCCACATTTAAAATTGTGAGTCCAAACACTAAACTATTTAAAAAAAACAGTAGATTAGCACACAAAAAACAATTGATTAGCTAGCTACATTCAAAATGCAAACCAGGTGAATTAATAATTTCTGAAACTTTATCATGTGAAATGATGTGTTTATAACTAGATATTTCTACCTCTAAAAAGCCTAAATATTTCTACTTTTCTATATAATTTGATTAATCAAGTGATCGTTGGCAAAATATATATGAAGGACACATCTCTTTTTGTGTCATTTTGGTTAATCACGTTATCATGAGTAGCCAATATGCTTATTGACTTTTGGATGAATGAATGCTTCCTATCCTCTAATAAGTAAAAGTTATTATATTTTGAGGACACATGACGTGCATAATGGAGAAAGAAAGAAGCAATACACTCTTCCAATTCTGAAACGGAAGAAAAAACCAAAATAAAGAAACGTCAATATCAAAAGTGTCTTGCTTTGTAACGTAAAAGGGTAAATGGTTTTTGTTTTGGTAAAAGTAAAATGGTTTTTTAATTATATCACTTGATTGGTAAATAAAATAAGGGAAATGCTAACCAATGCCCCCGGGGCACTGGTTAAGGATATGAAAAAGGAAATTATATAGTAGTTAATGCATTGAAATTGTGTAATTAATTTATAATAAAGTCAAGAACAGTTTCCTTTTATGGTAATAATTCCCTTTTATGGTATGCTTAACCAGTGCCCCGACGACACCGGATAGCAGGACCCATAAAATAAAATGATAATAACAATTTACCGTTTTTTTAAAATGATAATAACAATCTAGAACTAAATCTACCGTACACTTCCCTTTCTCCTCCAATATCCAAACCTTCATTTTACAAGATGTAGATCCGGCAACAAGGTGGTGCTCGCGCTGCTTCACGACGGCACCACCGTTACCCCACGTCTCCGGCGCGGAGGTTGCTCATAGTTTTCTTCCGACGGCTTGGACGTGGTGGGTTACATGCGTGGTTTGTGGTGGTTTTTTTCTTCCCCTCTAGGTAATTTCTCATCCGTTTTTGGTGGCCCGTTTTGGCTTCATGGTGGTTGGTACAGATCCAAGCCTTAGTTGTTCTCCGAGTGAGATTTGAGGGAGAAGAAAGTGTGAACTCTCTTAGATTCACCTTCTTCATTCCATTTTCCTTCATCTATCGAGAGGATACAGTTTTTCTTTGGAGAGCCTCTCCTTATCACTGTTGTTGTTTTATTGGCATTAGATTATCCTTCTTGTTGGAGCTGCCGTCGTTGCGTTCTGAGAGCTTCCGTGTAGCTTTGTGTTGGTTGCTTTTGCTGCTGCCGGATTGTTTGGTTTCAGAGAGGTGGTGACTTGGTCACGTTTTTGGTGGTGTTAAGTGGTGTGAGGAGGCCAAGGTTTTGGTGGTTACCGTGGTGGTGTGGTGTTGGAGAGGCGGTGATGGTGAGGCAGTGGTGGTGGTTTCCGTGGTGGTGATGCGGTGATGTGAGGAGGTCACAGTTTTGTGTGGGGTGTGACGAGCTTGGTGGGGTGGCGGTTTTAGTTGTGTGGTGGTGGTGATGCAGTGTGAGGAGGACACGAGTTTCGGGATCCGAGAAGAGCTGTTCAGATCCGTCGTTTCGCTCTACCATTGGTTCTATTTTACTCCGGCGATGGACGCCTTCTCCTTGTCACCGGCGGCCGCCTTTTTACGATCTGGGTTGTGTTTCTGCTTCAAACCGGCATCACTGCTCGTGTTTTGGTATTGGATTTCATCTTCCTCTAGATCTAGTTTTGTGTCGTTGCCTGTTTCTTGGTGAGGCTGTCTGGCAGCGTAGTGATGCAGTGGTGGTGGAGGTGATGCGTGGTGGTGATGCAATGGTGGTGGTTTTGATGTGTGGTGGTGGTGGGGGTGATGATGTGTGATGGTGGTTGGTGTTGCTTAGGGGAGGAGATGAGTGGTTGTTGTGGGTGATTTCTATTGGAGGTCATCTCTGTTATTCGGGTCCATAATCGCCGCCGCTAGCTCTTGTTTGAATTTTGGGTTGTTAAGGTGTTTAGCGTGTTATGAGGGTGTGTGTTCTTCGAAATGAGCTTTTTTTCCTTTTTGGTTGATGTTTGCTCAACCGCAAATCATGTCATCTTTCTTACTTTTGTGTCTTGGATTCTAATGGGTCGGTTCTTTTGCTTCGAGATCGGGAGTTGGAGTCTAGCAACATTATTTGTTTGATTGGCTACGGTGTTTCTATGGTGGATCGGGGGTAAGAGGTGCCCTTCTGATTTGGTTCTGAAGCCTGGTGGGCTGATCGATTTTGATTCGAGATCGGGAGTCAGTTCTTTGGTTCAAGTTTGGTTTTGGGCTTTATTGGTTTTCTTTCGGTGGACAAGCGGTTGTGCGGTGGTGGAAGTTGAATGATTTTTGGAAGAGGAGTTTTTCGGTTGTGACTCGGTGTTGGTTGTTGTAGCAACAAAAGTAAGTATTTATGTTATCGTCTCCACAGGGACTGGTGCGATATTCTAAGCCGTTCAACAATCAATATCGTTCTGAGCTAGGGTTGTCGGGTATTTTGTTTCATAAACTATCAACTAAGAATTT
>Ga0228710_1000569_pt1 | contig 48106 bp, 31 predicted proteins | sample MedpolnodulmetaG_FD_177995 | JGI IMG/M metagenome (GOLD analysis project Ga0228710, IMG submission 177995) | Root nodule microbial communities from Medicago polymorpha collected in Santa Monica, California, United States - pink nodules | ecosystem: Host-associated > Plants > Roots > Nodule... | reverse complement strand
ATTCCCCTAAAAAAAAAAAACAATTTGTTGTGATTGGTACCGTGGTTGGAAAAAAAAAAGTTAAATGAATTTACTTTATAAAATGGATTTTAGTTAAAAAAGACGTTGAATTTGAAGTGGTCTATTTTTCGATATATTCACACAAAATAAATTGAATAATAATTTTGAGATGTAAAAATCAAATTTATTTTGTGACACTCAAACATATCAAAATCAATTTTACCTTGTCAAAATGGAAACCAAGCATACAATTCATCATTTCTGATGACGGAGCATCGTATGAAATTTTAGACTATGTTTTTAGTAGTTTCTTTGCATGTGAAGGAAAATAAGAGGTAATTTAGAGGAGTTGTCAATGGTTTGAGGAACAAATTGTATTGTTTTCTTTCAATCGTTGTAATTCATGTTTATCCTAAATCATGCAATTTTATAAGTGTTTTGAGTCTTTTCCGTGAGCAATCATGTAAATCGGTATAAGAAGACATCACGTCAAGGATATAAGGATTGAAGATCAATGGTTCTTAGAAGGTTGTTGAAGACAATACAAGATGATGAAATTTCATTTCAAGTTCCAAGGCTTTTCAAGACAAAAGAACGATCAAAAACGGAACAAAAATTGCAAAATTCACACTGGAGTTGCTGCTAGAAGCGCCCATGTATCTGGCCTATACGCCTCTATGCATGAGACAACATTCTTTGTTGTCCCATGCACGCTGCGCATGTACTACAAGTAGGAGGTTTATTTCATCTTCAACATAGTGGTTGTTTGTCCAACAAAGCTCCTTGATCTTATTCCTTTTCATAATTTTATTGACAAACTAGGATTAAAAAATATTTACTCTTCAACTTGAGAGGGGATATTAGAATGTTTTTTAGGCTAATTAAGTATATTAAGTTGAACTTGTATTAGGGTAGTTGGGTTTTTTATATATGGGCTTGTAATGACTTTTGGAGCTAGCTATAGTGTATAAATGCACACTGCTCTTTTTTTTTTAATTTTAAATAGCATAGTTGCTAGAAATTCATTTTTTAAAGTACATAAGTTCGAACACATAATTGTGTATCTGATTAAGAATAGAAAATTCAGATTTTATTCCTCTTTCTTACATTAACTTAGGCTTAACGAAATTTCTAAAAAGTCGTGCAATTTTTCATGTATACCTTATTACATGGGATCATAAATTGAACTATGACTTTTAAGGGGAAAAGTGTGGGGGTTTTGTAAAGGAAATGGGGTAGGGTGGGGAAATAACTCATACAAACTGAGGAATACAATTCTCAAACAAAGAGACGACACAAGCCCACACAAAAAATGAATCTTCGAAAATATAAGAAAATCTAACATTGTTGTGGTTTGACTACAACTAGTGTGACACCCGTATGTACACATTTCAATATGTTTCTTGTGTTTCAAGCCATTGTTAGTTGTTCCCATTGTATCCAAATTAAAAATGTAGTTTTCAGGTTAATTGATCGAATTAATCCGAAATTTGGCTAGAAGATTAGGAAAATAAAATAAAGCAACAAGACTCTCAAAGAAGGGACTTCTTACGGGATTCTACCTTTCAAAATCTAAAATTCTATCGTTTAAACTCATTTTTTATTTGTGTTCATATTCGCAGAAAAATCTGAAAAAATAATAATTCATTAGCTTTATTTGAATTTTAGATTTTTTTTTAGTGATATAGTTATTTTATTTATTTTATTTTATAATTTTTATCTTTTTTTTTACTTTTTTTTTGTCGTTTTGAAAAGCAAGATTTTCAACTGTTAAAATGTGAAGAGGTTTAGATTGTTGCTTATATATATATTGGATTATATAATATGAATCGTTTTTGTTTCTTGGAATTATATAACTCGAATGGTGAGGATATTTTAGTCAAAAAAGGAGGGTGCGCGAGAAGATTTGAGGGTGGGAAAAGTAATATCCTAAAGAATATTGAAGGAAAAAAAACAAAGATATTGGACTAAAACATTTAGGCCCAATACTTTACTTTCAAAAACCATAACGAATGTAAATGGATATCCATGCGTGCGGATAAATATAATATTTGTCTCTGTCTTATTTGTGCCCTCTCCTTATATCCTCGCGGATATCTGTTATGCGTAATCCACTGGAATGGCTTCAATTGTTAGTGAAATACAATGGCTTACGTACCTTTTAAAAGATTTTAAAATTTGATTTTAAAACCTTGCATTACTTAACTACGATAGTCAATCAGTAAGACACGTCGTTGCAAATTCTTTCTTTCATGAAAAGAACAAAAATATAGAGAAAAGTTGCGACAAGGTTTATTTCATCTTCAAAACAGTGGTTGATTGTCTAACAAAGCCCCTTGATCTTATTCCTTTTCATAATTTTATTGACAATCTAGGATTAAAAAATATTTATTGTCCAGCTTGAGAGGGGCTATTAAAATGTATTTTAGGCTAATTATCTATATTAGGTTGAACTTGTATTAGGGTTGTTGGCTTTTTTTATATGGACTTGTAATGACTTTTCAAGCTAGCTATAGTGTATAAATGCACACTAGCTCGTTTTTTTTGTTGACAAATATTATATTTGCTAGAAATTAAATTCATTTTTTTTAAAGTATATAAGTGGGGTGTTCAGAATTCGAACACATAATTATGTATCCAATTAATAATTAGAAAAAATAGATTTTATTCTCTTTCTTGTACTCCCTCGGTCTCACAATTATTGTCTCTTTAATATTTTTTTCTTTTCTCAATTTATTGACAACTTTGTTTTTCTTTCTTATTGGTAAAAAACAATGGTGAGAAAAAAAGGAAGAGAGATAATGATAACATCATGTGAGTAAGTTGTTCAAAAGTTGTAAGAAAATGGTTGTACAAATATTATTTCTCTTTATCATAGCATTTATTACCATCTTAAATATCCATGAATCTACATTGTAAAAAGTGGAATTGTTTTCAAGTAGAAACAATAGTATGCTTGACTAAATATCGTAACCAGCAAACTGTGACGGGTGATCAAATACCAAAAGAAAACAACCATACCGAAACATGATGAGTAGAGGTTTCGCTTTGTATTCACCACAAGCTTTGGAATATGTCTTGTATTGCTTTTTGTGTAGTCACGGTGTTATTTTTTTAGGAGGATTGAGATCATTTTTCCCCTTCATCAAGTACACTCGAAGTTTAACTATATGACACATGTATTGTTTCAATTCAAGAGGGTTAAAAGTGATTTTAAAGGTTATAAAATTGATTTTATCATCATTTAAAGGAGAATTGATTTTGTATACGGAATTGATTTTACTTGAAGTTATGATTCCTTCCAGAATTGATTTTAGCCTTAAATTTATTGTTAAATCCACTTTTACATAAATATTTTCAAACATAAATTATTTTACATTCAAATCACAGTTATCCACCGAAGAACCAAACATACAAACTCCATCTCGAACATATGTCTTTCTTATGGCAGATTGATAAGGCTAACAATCCCCATAAAATCAGTATTTCTTCTTCATCTTCTAAACTTGTTAGTAGAATTTAGCCACTTAGAATTATCTAATGAGATCTCTTCTTGAACTTGAATACCTATGATGGTGATTTATCCTATTTACTGGTGTTAGGAAGTTAGGAAATATTCAAGGAATAGTCATTTACCAATACATTTGTGCATAATGTCCATGATTAATTACTGGACTAGTCATGCTAATACTGATTTCACTACTCAACTTGATCTTAAACTTATTGGAAAAAATTAGTTAAGTTTTGTTGTGCAGCAGCTCAAACTATTATTAGTACAACATGGTCCATGATTAATTCAATAGTAACTAAAATCAGTCTTACCATATCCTTATTAATTAAGTAGGTATCTAAACATGAAAACTGTGCTTCTTGTTATAACATCCCTTGCTTTCCACTTGTATGTTTCACACTTTGGCCATTATTCTTTCTTTTGAGAAAAAAACTGGAAACAGCTATAATGGTTGAATTTAGTGTGTAAACTTATAGAACATGAATACGGTATGGCATGTAAATCAGAACCAACAGAACAATACCAACACTACATGCATTAAAATGTAAATTATCTAGCAGTAAAAATTCTTGCAACAATCTACTGCTAATGCTCCCTCCATTCAATCACCTTTTATTGTTTAGATGAGAAATGTTTTCCCACCTTTGTTTGTTTGTATTTCCAAAGGTGCGGAAAACAGTTCTCATCCAAAAAAAAATAAAAGATCAAAATCCAAAGGTGTAATTGTATTTCCCTCAGCTTTTGATTTTGTTGAACTGATGATTGTGTGTTGCCAAACTCTACCCTTCCTCAGCTTTTTATAAAGTTCAACTATAAAAGATTATACAGTAGATAAATAATCATGGTTGGGTTGGGTGACCAAAGAGTTACATAAAAATGGAATGTGGGGTTGTAGAAGGGTTAAGTAGCTGTGCATCCGTTTTTGTGAAAGAGTCTCATTTGTTTTCTTTGTTTTCTGAGTCAAAACAAAATGTATCCGCCTTTTAAAATATTATGAGATTTAACCAAGTAATTGAGCTCATTTGTTAATGAGCTTCAACTAGGATGAATCATACGGGAGGAGTTGAGGTCGATTTTTTAATAAACAAAAACAATATTCCGAACTTTTCATCCATTTCTCTTAAATTGATCTTGGTTAATATTTCTCTTATAATGAGTGTGTTTGAATGGAGTTGACAAACTCATCATGTATAAAGCAAAAATGCTCCTACATTTTGCAAAAGCTACGAAAAGTATCTTCTATAAAATGACAAACTCATCGGATAAAAGCAAAAATGCCAATAAATTTTATAAAATCATATCGGCTCATCGTGCTTTTAGCAAAATCACCGTGACATCAAACATGTACTAAACATTTCAATATTTAATATATCTTTGTTCAAACAATTCAAAATTCATCCTTGTGAGTTTAGTTCAGTTGATATGAACATTGCATATAATATGCACTGGTCGAGGTTCGAACCCCACCATCCAATTTATTCACTTTAAAAATGTGTATTTCTAACCACTATCTTACTTGACAAAAAAAACGATTCAAAATTCTCACCACCGATTAATAATCAAAATGCTTCTTACACTTTTTGTTTTAATCAAAGTAGTGGATTTTAAAATTTTCATTTGGTCAGCCTGAAATTCATTCCAAAACATATTGATTAAATTTTATTAATTCAAATTCAACCTTTCACCAATTTGAACTGCACCTACCTTAGACAAAGGACATATTTATTTTTCAAAAAGAAGAAAAATGAATCAAATCGTATCTCAAAAATTATGCAGATGAAACACGTAGAAAAGCAGACCAAAGTGATGCCCATAATGTGTTTCATTTTCAATCCTCGAATTCACTACATTTTTATCCATAACAGGGTTCCATTTTGTATAACATTTGAGATATTATTATTTTTTAAGAAAAGAGGATGCACATAGCCACCCAATCGTCGAATTCACTACATTTTCACCAAAGCATTTTTAACTAATTTCACCGTTGATTTGAGATCATTTTCATTACATCTTTTTTATAAATAAATGATTTTTATACTAATAAACAAAAAAAATATTTTTTTAAAGGCAAAATTAATTCAAGTTAAAACAAAATGGATGTAAAATTAATTCTTATTCAAAACAATCAAACGTGTCAAAATCAATTGAGAAATGATTGTATGCACGACAATAACATGCACGACAATCATGAATATTTAATGACCCTTGGATATGTGAAGCATAGTACTAGATTAATTTTCTCTCTCCCCCCAAGTATTGTATGTGAGGCGCTCTATGACATGTCGTGCATTCGTGGGCAAAAGAGAGTCGTGCTACATAGCACCTCTCAAATCAATTATATATCTAGAATCAATTTTGACTAATCAACAATTAGAATCAAAATTTACCGTCATAATTCATATTATTTGAATCGCGGTGGTTTGGATCATTTGGAAAGAGCGGAATTGTCGCATTTTTCAGAACAAACAGGAGAACATTCGGGCATTGTGTGAAAGGGTTAAGCTTCTATCCTTTTGGTGGTTAAAGTCGAAATACATTGTATTAAATATTCTGATATTTTAAGTTTAATCCTTTTTAATTTTAATTGGTGTTTTATTTAATTAAATATGACAAAACTTTTTCATAAACTATTAAAAGGCTTATTAAAAAACTAATTACATTAAATGATGAAAATAGAGAGGAAGGAGAATAGATTGATAAACTCTCCAATTCTCACCATCGTTGCACTCTTTTCACTCTATAATGTTTTTGTTTCATCATTGATTCTCTACGTTTTGTTTTAGTTTTTGATTGCATCTAAAGGAAAGAGGTTCTAATAATTTGGAGTTCGATCAAGAAATAAATAAGTTTAGTTAAAAATTATTTCAAACTAGAAATCGAACTCGGATTTTTTTTCAGACGATTCTTATATAGACAATGTTAAAAAAAAATTGATCTTCATTTCAATTCTGATTCACATAGACCCAAACCACACTATTCACACCCTCCCTTTCTAAGGGTGGTGTGCTTGCAACGCTGAGGGACCACTGATTCATACATTGAATCATAATGTCTCTTGCCCCAATCAATATGTAAGGCTCAATGATTAAATACCACACCGTCTGTAACCGTCGGTCAATGGCTACCTAGTTGTCATTACCGGAAACTTGCACGTTTAGTATATAAAAGGACTTTCTCAGTCTTATAAGGTACGGATTATTCTAGCATTAACCCTTAGCGTTGCTCAATATACTTACTTGAGCGTCGATGAGTGCATGCATGTACATCCCTCCAGCAAGCTCGTCACACGGAATGTCTTTCTCCTGATCAAATCATATCAATTATTATTCTTGGTTTGATTTTTTTTGTTTAACTTGGTTGAATGAAGTTTTTTTTAGTACAAGGGCCATAAGATTAACAAACAAAGTGGTGAGTGAGAGAATGATTCAATACAGTATGTTCTAACCTACGATAAGATGATGACAAACAAGAAATAGTGGTTTTTCATTCATTAGATGTTAAAATAGAAACATAAAATATTGGTTAACATTTCCCAATATGGGTCTTGTTAACCAGTGCCCCCGGGGCATTAGTTAAGTAGTTAAAAGTGGAAAGAAAAAAACAAAGTCAACAATAAAATCAACACTTTTTCAAGTTTCAAAAAGTAAAATACACAAATTTCGAGAAAATATTTCCTTTTATAATTCCTAAAATATTGGTTAACATTTCCCAATATTTTTTTTGTAATGGAAAAGGATTATTTTAACACTTGGAAAAAGAGTTTCTGGATGGAAGAGCCCAACGCATGGACCCGCCAACCGAGCACCAAAATCAAGAAAATAGACTGAAACCCCAAAAGACAAAGTGCACCCCACCCACACACCCAAAATAACACCTAACAAACTCCAACAATAAAGCCAGAAAAGAAGGAACACCAAAAAGAGGGGGAAAACGGGACAAAGGCCCACCCACATAAGCTACTCAGAGATATGGCCCCACCCAAACTCTTCACACATGTTGATTTCATATCTGACACCTACATCTCCCTATTGGTTTCAACAGAGAAAAGGCTCCACCCCTCCATTCATATAGGGAACGTCGATACCCAAAGTATCTACCGAAGAACCACTTCCATGAGAGGAATTGAATCCTATCCACTAGAAGCCCGACTTCCACCGGTTTTCTCAGCAAAAATAAAATCATTTTGGGCATTCCAGAGGGTCCACAGAGTTGAATGTCAGATCAAAGTAAGACAACGCCTAATCCTAGCACTCCCATCTAAAGACAATAACAATTGAAAAATACCAAGCACGCTCCCTTGCAAAACCTACTCTCAACCCAACCACCAACACACACTATACCATATCCTAGAAGCAATTGGACTAAAAACAAAAATATTATCTACCGATTCTTTCCTTCCCTCACAGAGACCACATGATAAAGTAGTCGGGTCCTAGACAGGGATAACCCCGGAGGAAAAGAGAATTTTCCTGGTTGAAAGACGATTGAGAAGTAACTACCAAGCAAAAACCTGAAGCTTGGGCAGGGTCCAACTCTTCCAAGACAAAGATAACGCAATTACCACCTCCACGAGCCTCACACCTTCCAACAAAAATGGCTTAGCCAACACTACCTATGATGACCTAACCACCTACTAGTCATCTGGGTTGGCGTTGTTAGGATGATAATAAAGTGTTATACTCATTAATCCTTTTCCGAATCTCTTCCTTCTTATTGTGCTCCTCCGTAAATCTCTTTCAGCAATAATTTATGATTTAATCTTACTTTCTCTGATCTCGTATGTAAGCAACGACAAAAAAAAATTGATGCTCTCAAATATAAACACAAGACTATTACAATTGTTATATTTAATTTGATTATTCTAATTTTATCCTTAAATTAAATGTAGATTGTCCTTGTGTGCTTAGCTCAGTTGGTATGGAAAATGCATAATAATATGCAAGGTCCGGGGTTCGAACCCTGGCCACCACCAAAAAAAAAAGTAGATTCATTATTAAAAAAATTTCATAATTCGTATAATAATAGTAGTATTCCACACTTTTCAAAAGAGTACTACTTCACTTTCAATTTCTACCTCTTGTGGATTTCAAAAGTTACCTTCACTTAGTACTTGGGTCACCAGCACCAAATCACCACTATAAGCCTATCCATCATCTTCTTTTTTATAACATTAAAAGTCTCCAAAGTATAACATTTTTTTGACTAAGTCTCTAAAGTATAATTAAAATCATCCAAAGTATATAAAATTTTCAACTTTCTTATGCTTTATTTAAATGGAATGGGCTATATTTAATTAATTTATTCTTTTTTGCAATTTATTATTGTGGTACACGTAAGTGGTTTGTACGCGTTAGCATGCACACGGTTGTAATCGATCTTGGCTTATCATCAACATAAGGAGACCCTATCTTAAAACTCAGCAACTAGCATGTTTTCTTCTTCTCCCTCTTTCTTCTCGACACAATTTCGAGTCAACTTCTCCCTCTTTATTTCTATCACTTTGGAAAAGGTCCCTTTGATTGTACATTTGATTTACCCTTCGGAAGTTAGAGTGGTCTTGTACCATATCGAGTGATATAAGTACCGTATAGAATGTGTAAGTCTAGAATAAATCCTATGATGCACAAAGACTCTAATACAATTGTAACTAGGATGTTTTATTCAGAGGACGTCATGGTTGATAACCTGCTTGCATAATTTTGGGCAGTACCACGAAACATCTTGAAGATAGTGATTTAATACGCTACTCATCCTAGTAATTTTTTCAGTGGTTGAAAAACCTTTTTGAACTATTTTTAAATCTTGTTCCAACAATAAATCTATTGTTGTTGGTTTTCAATTGTTTATAATACTAGTTATTAGGAGCACATGGCTTAGGGTCGACCATCAACCCTTGCTATTAATAATCATGTCTGCTATGCATCTCATTAGTTTTTCTCAAAATTGGTGTGGGTTCATCCAATTGGGTTTGTTTCTTGCATTTGGTAGGAAAATTCCCATTTATCTAATCTTTCAATTCGAAGAAGTGAAAGTACGACATGAGAAATTCTCGGGTCCCAGAGGTTGAAGGTTTCGACTTGATTAGAGGCACAAAGAAAGTAAAGTTGATACTGTGGGAGGAGTTAGATCGTTCCTTCAAAGATAAACTCTTGGAGATGGTGGGTGCACAAGATTTTGAAGTTGAGACCTCTTATATTGACTATTTTTAAGAAAAATGTTAAAAGGTATGGAATCAATTGTTTAAGAGGATACAATGTGGCCTAAGATCAAACTAACGGGGGATGAGTTCAAATTGCGGTGTTATCTTTGGAAGCACACTTTAATGGTGTATCAACTCGAAAAGAAAAAGGTGGAAAGTCGGTTCATGGAAGCAAAGTCACATAACTCACATAGGCTAAGGAGGGGGCATCATAGTAATGGACCTTCCAAAAGATCACTATATGGTCATTTCAATGTTGAGAAATAATATAATCATGCTATATTTTTTTATGAATCGTGGTTAATTGGTGATCATTGTCTTATCGTTCAACGTTGGAGGCCTTTGTATGGAGCAACGATAATTCCAACTAGACTGTTATTGTATGGACAAGGATTCCTAATCTTCCAATGGAGCTTTAAAATAGGAATTTTCTTTGGCGTTTTATGGAGGCATTATGTAGTATGTTGAAATAGGTCTTGTTCTTACTCTTAAATGTGTAGGATTACGTGTTGTGTGTTTTAGTTGTGGGAAATATGGCCACAATGCTGGCATTTTTTCAGACATTGAGATTTTTAACGTGATTAAAGAGACAGGTAGTGTCCCAGTTTCTAATTCTGTGAGGGTTTGCTCGCCTAAGGAGATGGATTTTACCACAAGATATAAAAATTTGTCTATGGTTTAGGTTCCATAAGTGCAACGGCCAGTAAACCTAAAATCTACGGTGAAGATCACTTTGGTTCATGAGAAAATTTTGCAAACGAATCAAAAATATATTCCATCAAATTTTGGTCCTTGAATGCTCTTCAAAAGGCATAGTAGGCGGAAGCAATTGAGTAGTGCAACTCAACCAAAATTTTAGGAGCAATAATATCATGAAGATACAAAAGGAAAAGAGCACAAGGTAAGTCCATTAAGAAGAAAAAAAAAAGTCCAAGAAAATTAATTAATATTTATATTTCCATTATCAATGAAGATTCTATGAGTGGTGGTTCACGTGTTAGATAAAAAAATTCCATTATAGGAGGTTCTCATCAAATCTTGGTGGCCGGGTTAAAAGGAAATGATGATTTTCAACCCTTTGAAGTGTCTTAACTCTCAAACTAGGGTCTCCAATAAATTAGGAGGGACGATCCCCATCTTAAGCCGAATTTAAAACATGTAAAATCCATTAATTATCATATATCATTAAGGAACCAGTTCATATACAGGCTTCAGTACAGTTGCAAGCCACATATATGACTTAGAATTAAGCCAATAAAGTAAATACAGGATCAACATAATAATGCATTTTCTGATATACGTATTGTTAGCTCTTAGGGTGATTCAATGATAAAAAATGACTATATTCGAGAATATAGAAATGATATATTCATGTGATGATCTATTTTATTTTATTTTTATTTTCTTTGTCATTCTATTAGATTAGGTTTATGTTCCCTAGAATTTTTTTCCCATAAATGAATTTGTGCACTTAATAAAAAAATATTACTTATTAATTTAATTTAATTTTTTTTTTTACTATTTCATATGTATCAAAGATAATTGATCATTGTTGTTATGTAATATCAATTTTTTACTAATCATTTTATTTTACAAAACTAATAAATCTAATGTTATAGTTTGCATAAAACCTATTATTTTACGACATTCCTGAATTTGTGCACTTAATAAAAAAATATTACTTATTAGTTTAATTTAATTTTTTTTTTTACTATTTCATATGTATCAAAGATAATTGATCGTTGTTATGTAATATCAATTTTTTACTAATCATTTTATTTTACAAAACTAATAAATCTAATGTTATAGTTTGCATAAAACCTATTATTTTACGACATTCCTATATTTAATAATAATAATAAATCAATTTGTAATTTGATATTAAAAAACTGATCTAAATTAAACCGCACTATATTGAATTAGATCGAGTTAGACTTTTTAAATTAGTCATCCAAAATTGATCTGAACATCATAAATTTTATCTTTAGATCGAAAGAGTTTTACTTCAAAACCTATACAAACTGCACCGCTAAATATTAGAAATTTATGTAAAATTTGAACATGGTTCTTTTTTTTTTTTGGTACATGAACATGGTTCTTTTTTTTTGGTACAAATTTGGACATAATTTATATCAATTAATGCCTTCATATGTATGATACAAAATTACCTTCTCGGAAAATTGAAGTCAAAGTTTCTTTTTTAATAGGTCAAGATTATCAATGCACGTTAATAAAAAATTGATTTTTAGTCCACTGCACTACACGTTTTTTGTTGGTACAAACCACTGCACTATTTTATTTTGACAAATACATACATACATACATACATTGAATGAATTTGTAATATTAGGTCCCGTACAATGCATAAACCATAGAAAATTGAAATAAAAGTAGCTTAATTTGTACAAAATTGCCTTACTTACGTTTTGACAAAATATCTTTTTATTGATATGTAAAACTAAATTGAAATATAAAAATATAGCTTGCAGATTTGAAATCATTAATTGGGTTAATTAAAAAGTTTGAATAGATATTTAAAAAATATAAAATAAATATTAATTAAAAATATAAACTATGCTTTTGAACAAAATAATTAATTTAATTAAATTATATACCTATTGAGATTATTCTCGAAGACTAATATGAATATTCTAATGTTTTTTTCTTTTTTATTTTGGTAACTAATGTTTTTTCCTTAAAAAGGTGGATAAGAATTTAATTAGTATTACGAGTAATTATGACTGGAAACATAGCTTAGTATCTATAAATACCTCTCATTGTTGTTGACACTATATTGCAAGAAAATCACAAGCTAATAGTAAGATAAAATGGAAAACTTAATGATGGTTAGATTGACAATTTTTCTTGTTTTATTTGGCAATAGAGTATCCAATATTATTGCAAATGCACAAACTACCAATGCAGCATTTCCTGCAGTGTTTGCATTTGGGGACTCAATCTTTGACACAGGAAATAATAACAACCTATTGACTCTATCCAAGTGTAATTTTCCTCCCTATGGAAGGGATTACTATGGAGGAAAGGCTACCGGAAGATTCGGTAACGGCAGAGTTCTATCAGATTTGATAAGTAAGTCTTAACATTAATAATTCATTTTATAACTAATCATGATTTTAATTTGATTTTGTTTGGCCATATGCATGTAAATGCAAGGAATCCAACTAGTTTACTCCTTACATAAATAAATAAAGTCGGTCACTAACTCAGTTAGCGATTGATTTACTTAAAAGACCTGTTAAAATAAAGAGCTAACACTAATCAATTAGTCACTAATTAAAATTAAAAATGAAGTATTATGATTAGAATTAATGTGTTTAATTTGTGTATAGCGTCGGCATTGGGGGTGAAAGATACATTGCCAGCATTCCTGAACCCATCTTTAACATCTCAAGACCTTGTTACCGGAGTATGCTTTGCATCAGGTGGATCAGGGTTTGACGATATGACAGCAAACGCACAGGTACGTACAAATATATACATATTATATATGAATCAAATAATTTAATTATATATAATGAATATTGTGTACTGTACACTGCAGGGAGGAGTTTTGACAATGGGCCAACAACTGAACTATTTCCAACAATACATAACAAAGTTGAGAGGAATTGTTGGAAATGAAAGAGCAGCTGATATCATATCTAAAGCATTGTTTATAATATCATCAGGAAACAATGATGTTGCATTCGCATATTCCTTTACTCCAAGGCACCTCTTACCTTTCAATGTATATTCCGGTATGTTAGTTCAGGCCGGTCAAAGTTTCATCAAGGTTTGTATTTATTGTTTGAGTTTGCAATATCAAGCTTTACACTTATTCATTCAATTATTATAAGTTTATTAACTAACTTATATATTTCTTTGATTATTAATAATTATAGAGTCTATATCAATTGGGAGCACGACATGTGTGGGTTCTAAGTACACTTCCATTAGGGTGCTTACCTGCGGCTAGATCTACAATGGGAGGACCATTAAGGGTTTGTGTAGATTTTGAGAATGGGTTAGCAACACAATACAATAACATGTTAGAGCAGGGGCTTACAACTATTAAAGGCTCCCTTCCTGATTATGATCTTAGATTTGTTGATGTCTATACTCCTATGCTTCGTCTCATACAGAATCCTTTCCAATCAGGTTTGATTTTATTATACTCACTCACAAATCCAATTAATTATTTTATATTGTTAGAATTATATATTTGCGCATATTAATAAACGATGATATATATTAATTTTTAGGGTTTGTAAACGTGTGGACCGGGTGCTGTGGAACTGGAACATTTGAAATGGGACCTTCATGCAACACATTTACGATCCAATGCCCAAGTCCTGCATCCTACTTTTTCTGGGATGTTGCTCATCCTTCAGAGAGAGCTTATCAAGCCACTCTTGGTCAAGTGCTTCAAACTCACAACTACGATCTTAATAGTTACAACATTTCTCGAACTCTTCATCCTTTCAATGTATCAACTCTTAGTTTTAATTACTAAATAATTTGTCAAATGGATTATTAATTGTTTATCCAAACAAATTCAATGAATTTGCATCAAATAAAAAAGATCAAATTCAATGAAATGGGCAATTGGTTTGTAACTGTTATCTTATTCAATGAAATGTGTTATCTTTTCTTTCCTTCTTTTTTAATTTCCTTCCTTGTTATTTACCGGTGGCGAATTCTTGGCCCATAAAATAATAACTCGCTATTTATATTTTATATTTTTTTGAAAAAGTTAAATTAGTCCATCTAAATTGACACCAGAGAGAATCGAACCTGTGTCAGGAGCAAACTCTCAGGTCTCAAGTCAATACCACTAGGACAACCCAAGTGAATTTAAACTCGCTATTTATATTAAATCCACTTTTAATAAGTAGTATTCGGCTTGTAAGATATAATGAATTTGAATTTTTTTAATAAGCAACACGATCTATTGATTGCAAAAAGAAAACAAAAAGTACATATAATCCTTTGAAATCCACTTGGGTTGGCCTAGTGGTATTAGCTTGGGACTTGAGAGTGTGCTCCTTCTTAAGGTCTCAGGTTTGATCTCTTCTGGTGTCAATTTGGATTGGATGAGCTAATTTACCTTCTTAAAAAAAAATATAATCCTTTGATATACTTAAAAAATGGATACCGGTATCACAAGACAATTAAAGAAAATTTAATTTACTTAAAAATAACTGAATATACAAAAATTATATGGTTATTCAAATAATTGATGTCGGGTACTGTAACTTAAAAATATTTTAAAGGTATAAGAGTAGGAACAAAAGTATTCGGGACAAAATCAAAAGTCATACTTAATAAAAAAAATTGGACAATAAAAAATGAAACTTATATATTAACAAGGAAGGAGCTCGCCCAAGCACAAGGAGTGCGGAGGAGCTCCGAAATAATTACAAAAGAATAGTGTCAATCAAAAAATTTAGCCAAATCCCAAACAAGCCAAAGGACTTGACCACCACAAATGAAAACCAAAAACAAATACAACATTGTTAGCTTTTAGCCACCAAAGAGAGCACCGCTTTACTTTGTCCAACAACTGGTCAATGGAGCTACCCAAATTGTTAAACAATCTCTGATTACGGTCATTCCAGATGATCCACGCACTAATCAACCACACAAGTTGCATAAAAGAACATTTTGCTCGTCCGCCACCTGCTGAATGAGTAAACTGATAGAAATGATCTAATACGGTGAAGGAGTCTGGACCTGACACACCAAGCCAAGATCGAACCTGAGACCACAAGGTACCATAAAAATCACAAGAGATGAACAAATGTTGAGATGTCTCGGTAGCGCCGCACCCACATAAGCAACCAGCAACCGCGTCTGAAAGGATACCACGATGCACCAAGTTTGCCCGTGTAGGTAACCTATTTTTTACCAACCTCCAAGCGAAAATTGAGACCTTAAGCGGAATATGTTTATGCCAGACTAGGGCAGCAGCACCTTCCACCTGAGGGGTGTCCTGAGTAGTCAATAACTGATAAGCATTACGAACTGTATAACCGACAGAGGTATCCATATGTCATTTCCAAGTATCTTTCACATTAATCTGCAAACAAACATTACGAAGTAAAATAATACACTCCCCTAGCATTTCCTCCTCCCACACCCACAACTGCCTCCTCCATCTCCAACCCTCTCCACCATCCTCCCACCCTCTAGAAAACATATGCACAACCGTGTTAGATTTATCAACCGCAAGCTCAAAAAGGCGCCTAAAGTGCACACAAAACGGTACGGCACCTAACCACGCGTCATGCCAAAATAAGGTATCTGCCCCGTCTCCCACCAATCGAGATACACCCTCCTGAAACCACCCGCCTCCTACTCCACCTAAACCATACTTAATAAAATTAAAGACTAAAATCCATATATACCTAAATATAGATGGTATGATATAACTAACATTGACCTTCCTCATAAAAGAAAATTAATGTTGACCATTTCAAAAAAAAAAACAAAAAAACTAGTCGTGTATATATATATAGAATGAAATTAATTACTATGTATTGATAATATCCCTAAAAAAAATGTATTGATAATATAATTTTTTATTTAGGGAATAACATAAAAATCTTTAGATTGTTGCTGTGAGCTTAGCTCGGTTAGTAAGACATAATATATGCAAGATTCAGGGTTCGAACCCCGGACACCACCAATAATCAATATGCAATACTTGACAATAGTATCGTGTCATACTATTATTTTCTAAAATACATACTCAAATATATTGTGGTGTTATATGATTGCACGTCTATATTTATTTATTTTTAGAAAATTTATATTTGTTGGTCTATTTTTATATTATCATATCCTTTGGAAGGAAAAAATTTGTGATTTGGAAAACGGGCGTGTGGTTGGGAATGAGGAAAAGATTGACACAGAGATAGTTGTGATTGCATATGAATTTCGATTTGATGAAGGGTGGGATAAATTTGAGTCATTGATGAAGAAGAGTATGAACAATAGAACAAAAAATTTAGAAAGAAAATTATGAAAGAGGGGAAGAGTAGGAACGGTACAACAAGGAGACAAGATTTAGGGTGAGTAGTTGTAGATGTTCTCTCTTTTTAGTTTTTAATAAATTTGAATCATCTATTTAATTTAAGAGTAGTGTTATTTGAACAATTATTTAAAACAATTTTGGTAACAACTTTTTTTTCTTTTTTTATTGGTCAAAAACGACAGAGAGAACAAAATAAGAGAGAATAAGAATGTAAAGTGAGTATGAGAGTGAGAAATGTCATGAGCACACTCACTAACGCACTCTTTTAACACACTCAATAATAACTAGTCACGTGTCTCACTTTTTATCTCCTATGTTCAATCTCCTCCAAACACAATCTTTTCATGTTCTCTCCGATGTTCTCCTCTGTCAAAGAGAGTGAGCTTTTCCAACTCCAACTGTTTTGTTTCTTGTTTCCCACGCTTATTTGATTTAGCCGTTGACAAGTGGGTGACGGTGAAGGAGATGGAGAGTCGGGGGTGGGTGGATGGAGGCGGTGCCTAGGAGTGGGTGGAGGAGGTGCCTTTTGGCTTGGGAGGATGAGTCTGTTACAAATTGCTCTTTCTTGCTGCATGATATTGTTTTGCAGGACCGTGTTTCGGATAGATGGCGGTGGCTCCTTGATCCCGTTGCCAGTTTCTCCGTCAAGGGGACATATCAGTATATTACTACATCAGTTGACCCTCTTGATCGCGGTATGTACGATGATGTCTCGCAAAGGCAAGTTCCTCTTAAGGTCTTTGTGTTTTCTTGGAGGCTCCTTCGAGATCGACTTCCAATCCGAGATAACCTTCTTCGTAGGGGAATTATTTATCAGGATGGCATTTCTTGCATTGGAGGGTGCAGAACTTCAGAGAATGCGACGCATCTTCTATTTCGATGTGACATCTTTGGTACAGTGTGGCACTATTAATATCAGTGGGTAGGCATTTCTTTTATTGCTCCAGCTTCAGTTAGGGATCATCTTCATCAGTTCGGTCAATTGGCGGGTTTACCGAGATTTACTCATTCTTTTCTGACAGTAATCTGGCATGCTAGTGTCTGGTTTATATGGAAGGAAAGAAATAACAGGATTTTTCAGCAAAAGTCACTGACATTGGATCGTTTAGCAGACACTGTCAAGTTTATGTCTTATATTTGGCTAAAGGCAAATATGCCCAGTTTCGCCTTCAGTTATAATGACTAGTGACGACATCCTTTATTTTGTATGGGTGTGTTGATGTAGCTTTTTGTCTGTTTTCCTTCTGTTGGTTGTTTTTGGATTTGTATACACTGTACTTTATTTGTGCTGGGTGTTTCTCTTTTGCACATCTTGTGCGAGATGAACCACCTGTGGTAATTTAATATATTCCATTCTGGCTTGTTAAAAAAAACATTAGCATAAACATAGATATAGGAATAAATAGGATGGAATTTCCTTGCTTATATAAATGTTGAAGTTTTATTGTTTGTTAATTGTTATATTGAATTTGCTTGCTATATGGTATGGCAGTTTGTATTACGATATTGTTGTATATAAGTAACAAAATAACAAATGAAAAAATTGAAAAAGCTTAAGTTTTAACAATTGTAGTGTGTAAAATTTGAATAAAAATCAGCTCAGAAATTCCATTAAGATGACATTGATAGGGAGGAAACCTTGACAAAATTTGGGTGGTCATCATTTATTAAAAACCATGATGGTCATCATCTAACTTAACAAAATTACGATGGTCATCGTCTATTAAAATCCATGATACTGCAAAAGAAGAACCAATCTTTTATATCAATGTTATATAACAACTTTAAATGGGATTGTATGCTTTCAACAATGATAATATCATAGTTCCAATGCTTGTCCTAAATACACTTTCTAGAACGCATCATCCACGCTTGCAACAAAGATAAGATCCCAATTCACTTAATTAACAAACAAACAAGGCTATAGATGACGGCGACATAAGCTATGGGGTTGGCACGATTGAAGCTAACGACAGGGAGAGAGAGAGAGAGACGATACCAAGGGAGGGGAAAAAGCGGTCGTGGAGAGAGATAGAAAGAAACAACAAACAAGGCTCCTTAGCTCAGGGACAATATCAAAAATTAAGACTTGCTTCAGATCCAAACCCACCGTGTTATTTCTCGACACTCTTCTGTCTCTTCTTTTTCTTCTTCTCTTTCTCTATCCAACCGTTAATTATTTAAAAAAATAAAATGTTTAGAAACGGAATGAACAGGTTAAGTTAAATGAATTAAAAGAGGGGTAATGCTAACCGGTGCTTCCAGAGCACTAGTTAAGAAAGACAAAAGAGGAAATTTTAAGCCAAAAAAGAAAGCATTTAATGCATTAATTACACAACTTTAAATGCAAATATTACATTTTTTGGGTCATTATTTAAGCATTTAATGGAAATGTTACTATATTTAAGCATTTAAAGGGAAACACATGACTAATTCTTATTAGGTGTGTTAAAAAAGTGCTAGTGGATGTATCCCTAGCATTTCTCATGAGAATTGTCAAAAGTGGTTGTACAAATATTATTTATCTTAATTCAAAAGTTTTTTTCGTGGTCCACCAATAAAAGACTTAATTAAGCCGACACTCTAGAATTCACCTATAAACAATACCAGTTCTAAGAAAACACTTTAAACACACAATTATATTGTGTTTAGTTTTTTTAGTGGAGTTATATTGTGTTTAGTTTTTTGTTTTTGAGTAAGGTGGCATTTAGCACGGGTAAGTGGAGTTTTTTCCCATCATGAGAAAGTTAGTAATGTCCATTAGATTAAATGAGGAACACATTTTTATCCTACTCTCTCATCATTAGATTATTTTTTACACTATCTTCCACCCTCTCTCTTTCATGTCCCCACACCACCACCACCACCACCAAATCACATATTCAGCAACCACTTTGACCATCGTCGTACCACCACACACCACCATGGTTGCTGCCGGAAACCTAAAGTTTCAAGTTTTATAAGGGTGTTGTTCTAGAAAATAACAATTTGGATCTAATTGAATACTGGTTTTCAATTTGGATCTTGCATTTTGACATGAAATTGGTCTCTCCATCCATTTCATACGATTGTGACAGGTTCCAAAACGAAAACCAATTCTCAATAATTAGACATGAAAAAACTAAAATCTACCATTAATGTTGAAAATGGTTGTTTCAGTAACAATAACCATGACATCACGGTGAATATGGACAAACGATTGAATATGTTCTTCTTTGGTGAATATGTTCTCAAAACAGTGAATGTGTTCTCAAAACTAAAATCCACCATTCAAGAAATTTCAATCCAGAATTTTTTATGTTCTTCTTTGGTGTGATTTAGGTATGGGTTTTTGTATGTGTTGATTATCTTGTCTTTATGTAATTAGTCTGTTTGAACTGAGTGAATATGTACAAGTGAATATGGCATCTGAAGCTCCCAAGCAATGGATGTCGATTAGAGTTTTTTGGAGGTGTGATAAGGTGGGTCTGCTAGTGGCAACGAAGACTTGAGTTTACTGTTAGTGGTGAATGGAGGAAGATAGGTTGAAGACAAAGAGGGAGAAAATATAGTGTAGGCAAACTATTATAAAGTTATGCTCCTCTTTAATCTAATGATCCAAAAAAATCTTTTCTATGGTGGGAAAATCCACTGACCCATGCTAAACCCTACTTTTGAGTAATAGTGTTCAGTTTTTTTAGGAAGATTAATTGTGTTTAGTTTTTTTTAGGAAGATTAATCGTGTTTAGTTTTTTTTTTAAGGATATATTATGTTTAGTTATATTTTTAAAAATAATGATTTGTATGTATTTGGTATAAAGAAATGTTTAACAATATTGCATAAAAAATAAATATTTGAATTGCAATAATCCAACAAAAACACTACAGTTAACAAAACTTTGGAGCCCGACACATTGCTCTTTAAGCAGCACCTCAAAGTGGCTCAATCGTAACTCCCGACCGACTATTTTCAGCAAAGTCAGCAATTTTCAGCAAAGTCAGCAATTTTCGCCAATAAGCACCAATACCCAAGATTTACAATCTAGAAAATGTCAAACTACAACCTAGCATATAGTCAACAAAAAACGAAAATTGAAAATTCAACAATCCTTTTTTTAAAAAGAAAACAATTACAAAATAAAATGTAGAGTAGAACGTACACAAAAAAACCATCAATCATATGCCATACAACACTCCATTCAACGAGAACAAAATTTCCAATACAACATCAAAAATTCAATTCATCCACCAAAAAAGTGACTTAACTAGCACAAACCATCTAAAAATAAGAGAAAAAATCGACAATAAATATAACCTATACAAACCAATGATCTCATTAGATCCGACTCAGTCAAAACTCAAGCTTATGTCTAAATTCCCATTAAACTCTTTTTTTATCTCTAACCGTTCGTAATAATTGAGAATTCTTATTTGTTTGCACTACTTAATTTAAAATTGTTGTCAAAATCGAGTGACCGTTACAGCCTCTACTCCCTTCCCCACCAAAGAAAAGAATAAAAAAGATGGATCATATCACTAATATTCTCAGCAGATGAAGCCAATAGCTCATGTAAGCTAGATAGTGAGCTAGATAGTGCCAGTACAGTTTTAATTGATGTTACCGGCAACATCACTACCATTTGAGAGTTGAGATTGTCGGGAAGACTCGCCTTCATCTTTAGCTGTTTTGTCCAGAGTAATAGTTTGAAAATCAGCAGTGAAGCTATGGTCCCTTGATTCAACGGGTGAAACCGAACCAGAGTCAGCCTGGACTTGAGCAGAGGTCAACCGGTCCATCCAATTACGCCTCCTCAACTTGTCACCCTGCAACAAAGTTAACATAGAGAAATAAGCGGATATATGATAGATACAGTGAATTGTAGCGATATACGTACAGAAAATGTGCTAAGTGCATAACATGAAAGTGACACCAAATGCTATTGAAAACTTACCTGGACATCCACAACATTTGAATTTCTCATCGAATCAAGTATCAATTGAATGTTGCTTGTCAAATTTTTAACCTTCAAAAAGATATTCCATAAAACAAAAACAAAACTCAGTGTGCTGCTACTGCTAAGTATTTTAAAAAATGAACATGTCAAACATAAAAACTTACTTCCACATTACAAAATCAAATCAGTATGAAATAGTCACTCTTCATAACCTATACTCCTACGGTATCCTCTAACACCTCTTGTCAAATTTTTAACTTTCAAAAAGATATTCCATAAAACAAAAGCAAAACTCAGTGCGCTGCTACTGCTATGTATTTTAAAAAATGAACACATGTCAAACATAAAAACTTGATTTCCAAATTACAAAATCAAATCAGTATGAAATGCTCACTAATAACTTCATAACCTATGCTCCTATAGTATATCCTCTAACACCTCTTGTAACACAATTAGAAGCAGTGCTTTAGAGATTCATATTGATTTCAGAGCATGATAACTCAGGTGTGAGGAAAGTTTTGTTAAAGAACAGCTTTTCAAAAGGACAAAATTCAATTTATTTTTTTATTCAAACTGCTGCACATCCAATGCATACATAAGAACACTAACACATTTCATTTCAATCAAAATGAAAATGTTGTCTTCAACCTCCAATTGTCATGCATTAATCCAGAATTGTCATCTATCCATCGAAAGTGTTGGACAATTTACATGTCTGTAATGACATTCAGTAACAAGTCTTTCTACTATGATCTCTCGTTAAAAGGAGTGAAAAAATATAATCAAGTACATGGGAGAAGTAACAATAAACAGTCTTAATTGGCGCGTAAATGATAAAGAATTCATTCACAATATTCAAAGTTACAAAAGAGGAGGAGAAACAAAACATTAGCCAGGTGATTTCTTAAAGTTCCATTTTCATCACATCATACCATTGACAGCATACAGTATAATTGAAAAGCTTATCATAAATTTATAAAAAAATTCTTCATGAAAATAGATGTTAAGGTTCTCCTTAATAAATGTTCTTATCTAATCTAATAACTGTTTCTTGAAGAAACCATGCAAAATGTCTTAAAAACAGTGTCAATTTGAAAATTTTCAACTAAAATCAAATAGCGGCCGCTATCCGCTCCGCTATGCCGCTATAGCAGCTGAAGCGGCCACTATCTCATTCCGCACCGCCACGACGATTAGCGTGGTGGTTCGTCGCCGCTACGCTACGCGCGGCCCCTATTGACTACTATGGTTTACTTAACCGTATTGTTAGGTTAGTGAACCGCCGACATTCAATACCCGGAAAACCCACTGATTTCCGTTAGTTAATAATATAGTCAGTAAACAATTTGAAATAGAATCCTAGAACAATTTTGATGAACATATAGAACGGAAGAAGTGGTCAAGCTATAGAATATCACATCTAAATTTCACTTGCTGAAGTCTATTGGCAACCATTAAGAAACTTTTTAATTATTTGATGGACGTTATCTTATTTATCTTCTGATTGTACCATTATACACCCTAAAAAGTAGCTTTCCTTTGTTTTTCTTTATGATACTGTAAACTAATATCTAAATTCTGAACTCTTTAAAGTTACTGTTGTGTGTGTCCTTTCTTTTTCTTGAAAAACAATAAACAAACATCAGAATGCTGGCAAAATTGATGGTGGGTGTGGTTATATTGCAAGAAAAATGCTAGGTCATTTAAAAGAAGGAAAACAAAACATAACTCCGTGTGTATAAGGTACAACAACAACAACCAAGCCTTATCCCACTGAGTGGGATCAGATACATGGATCAAACGTCATAATGTTCCATCAAATACTATACTTCTATCCAACTCATTAATCTCTAGATCTTTATTAATTGTTTCTCTTATAGTTTTTCTAGGTCTTCCTCTATCTCTAGTGATTTGTCCTTACTACCAAATCCACAGGTCTTCTCTCTACATGCCCAGTCCACCTAAGCCTAGTTTCCACCATTTTTTCTACTAAAGGTGTTACCCCAACTCTCTAATGTATAAGGTAAAATCCATCTAATCAATAAAACTACATATAGATAGTAAGCTTCAGATTAGCTTTGTAAGTATAAATTCATCATTGCTAAAAATCAATATGAACAAAGATTTGTCAATAAATGACCAGTGCAAGTCTCTTTAAAAAAAATAAAAAATGACCAGTACAAGTCAAAGATTAACTAAAAACAACCATTAAGTATAACATATTCAAAGGCTCTACAGAAAATATTAGTGATTAATCAAAGTAAATTTAACTTACTCGAGGGAAGTTTGCTATCAAGGTAATTGGAACCCAACCCTCTTCATCCATATTGGACTTTAAAAACTCATCATTCGCTAAATTAATATCACTGTCAAAAATAAATCAGCAATGAATGGAGAATCCAATTGTCAAGCATTATTGATAAACAAAAAGAACGGAAACATATTAAAACTACCTAAAGTAATAATCAATCTGGTTGACTATCACATTGGACAAAGAAGATTCTGCAGCAGGAAAGAATGTTGCAGGAGAAGGCATGTGGGGAAAGACTGGCATACCCCTAAAGGGATCCAACGGTACTGTTGGAAAGTAATAAAAGTCTACAATGACAAAGAATGAGGATTAGTAATTATAAATTTCGTAAAAACACAATTGATGAATAAGAGACACATACTAACCAGGATAAGCAACAGGGGCTGGGAAGGGTCCAATGGTTTGAGGACCCAAAAATGCAGCAGTACTAGGTGGTGGGGGCCTCAATATTCCTCTGGGAGGCATCCTTGGTTGGGGTGCGTGAGCATCTCTAATGTTCGCGTAATTTCCACGATCGTGTTCACGCCTGCTATTATAACTATTCTGATGATAGGAACCATCTCCTCGTGGATGGGACCCAAAATGACCCCTGCGAGAGGACCCCCCTACAAATGGTCTTGCATCCCAGTTATTGTTCCGGTGATGATCTCTTGGAGAAGAGTCAGGGATGCTTGGCACCATATTCGGGTAGCTAACTGCTGGAGGGAGCTGATATACAGGATAGGGAGGCAGTGGTGGAGGAGTAGGAGGGTTGGATAAGCTGCTCTGAGCAGGACCAGGCCCAATGTTACTGCCACTTATGCGCCTCATAGGTCTTGGTCTATTGGCCACATTATTGTTTGCCATAGAACTAGATTTTGTGTTACTAGTACCTTGTCTCTGAGGGGAGTGTGAAATTATAGGCCCCTACAAAACAACAGAAAGGTCATGCAAGCATATAAGACTCACCATTTACCGCACTAAAGCTTATATAAAATCCTTCTTGGCAAAGACATACCCTGTTTGACAATAGCATAGCACAATGCTGGATATAAATCCATAAACAGAAATAGAGTTTTGTGATCATCAACTAGGGTTCATGTAATATTGTTAAATAACAGCCCTATAGCATAGCAGAATTTGAACAAACCACTATTTTTCCACAATAAGCTATTTAGTACAAAATACCGTCATAGAGCAGCTAGAGTGCATAGTGGAATATTAACAAACTGCTATTTTCTGTGATCCGCGATTAACAACACTGGGTTCAGCATAAGTGTTATGCATAACAAATCATACATAGAGAGAATTATAAAATATTATCATATCTCTCATATCCACATTTATAATGTTCAATCATATCAATACACCTCTATATGCTGCCATATATAGGATTCTCAGTATACCGAATTCAACACAAACAACATTTACATCAACAATTATATTCCTTCCTGGACTTAGCAACACAACAGAGAGCTCTTACAATCACTTTATACCTCAAACGAAAAAATAAAAAACAACAAAGTAAACAAAGATAATACAATAACAACAAGCTTTAACCTACACAGTGGAGTCAGTTACATCAATCAAATTACTCTAACGAAACTACGTTCAATTGAACTTTTTTTTTTTAATTACTAGTTAGGACGCGTTTGTGTCAGTGTCATGTCGGTGTGTCTATCATTGCTTCATTCAATTCATAAATTATGTTTCATTAAATATCCAATTCATTAATCTATAGAAAGTAAACAGAGAACATACCTGTAAAAAAAATCATTTTCAGAAAATTAGGGAAAGTAATAGAACAAAACCTGAGAAGTGGAAGGTGATCCATCAACAGCAGCAGCAACAGCAACAGGAGCAATCTTCGAAGAAGAGGATTCGGGTGGCAATTTACCAGGAATTTTGGCGGATTCAGACAAAGCAGGCCATGATTCAGCACCCATGACAGGACCAATTTCAACAACGACGCCGTTCAAGGGTTGTTTGTTCCATGCAGGTTTCTTAGAACCACCTGCATTGCCACCATCACCACCATCAGAAGCTATCGTACTCGAATTCTTCTCCACCGGAGCCGGAATCGGAGAAGATACCACTACCGCCTTAGGAGAATCATCAGACGGCGGAGGTTGGTCGACCGTAGTGAGAGAGGAGGTGGAGGAGGAAGAAGATGATGACGGAAGTGATTGATGAATTCCGGTTGGTGATTGTGATTGTGATTCTGTATCGCAGCCGGAGCCGCCGCGTACGACTTGAGCCCACGGTGAAGGAAGGGTTTTTCGAATGAAATTAGGGTTGTTAGTTTCACTTGACGGCGGCGCCGGTGACGGAACACTCGTCGGAGAGTGATTATTTTGAGTGGTAACCATTGATTGATAATTAGGGTTTTGAACCAAAAACACCAAAAAAAAAATTGATGAAATTGATTAGTATAGGATAGGATCAAAAGCACGAATGAATAAATAAAAAAATTGAGACAAAAAAGAATGATAAATTATGAGAATTTGGGTTATTCTCTAACTAGAACTAGAACTAGAATTAATGTGATGATTCTAGTTAGAGATGAAACCCTTTCTCTAAACAAAAATTTTGCGACCTCTCTCTGTCTCTCTCTCCTCTCTCACTCTCGCCGCTGTTGTTTCTTCTCGTCTTTTACCACTCTACCACATAAACCTACTTTGTTACTCTTTTCTCATTTATCTATCATTTATTTCATTTTTTAATTAATTATAAATTGTAAGTAAATGTTTTCATTTCCTTCCTTTTTTTTGTGGAAAAATTGTTTCTTTCTTTTTTCTTTTGGTACAAAAATTGTTTATTTCTTATCATTATTAATTTAGGATTTCTTTGAGTACATAATTTAGGAATTTATTTTAGTATCAGTCAAGGTTTTTTTTTCTTTAGTAAGAATTATCAGTCAAAGTTTGAAAAGTTTTAGTCAAAAGAAATGAGATTGAGCTAATAATTTTTCTTTTTATTTGGGAAGAGCTTTGAGGTTGTGTTATAGAAAAAAGCTTGTTTAGTTATATTAGATTAATTTTTATACATATATGAAAAATTTGGTTAAATAACTTTTCGGTCCTTTTAAAATTTTGCTTTTTAATACCCTTAAATTTTTCATCAAGTTTTAGTTCTCTAAATATTTTCAAATTTAGTAACCAAAAAAGAAAAATTTAAATTTTCAATTATTTTCTACAATCATGTTTAGTGCATTATAGAAATTTTTCTTGCAAAATTTTAATTTCTTTTAACAAAGGATGAATAGAATTTGAATTTCTAAGTTATCCTAATTTCTTTTGGAAGATTTTGGACTGTCTTTTTATTATTTCAATTATATATTTAAACAAATTTTTCTATAATAATGATATATAGTTGTTGTTATTAAAAAGATAAAAAAATAAATATATATTTGTTATATTATTGTATATATTTGTTACATTATGGTTTTTTCCGAGAGATTTGTTATATTATTGTTGTTATTGTGGGACCAATGACATATTTAAAGTTTTTTTTAAGGAACGTATTTAAAGTTTAAACTTTATTATTAACGTCTTCCATAACTCCAATGTTAATAGCTTTCGGCGTTCAATCTATCAATCTTCGTTAATAGCTAGAAGATTGCTTTTCAGACATAGAAAACATCACAATGACACAAGAAAATTACCCATAAGCCCCCAACGATAGTTAACTACCGTTGAGAAAGCCGGCAGCAGTTAACTGCCGCTGGTGCCAGCGGTAGTTAACTGTCGTTGTTTTCTGTTATAAAAATTGCATTTTTTGTGTTTTTAACTGCCAAAACTCCATTGTTGAATTTTTTGCTTCCAAAGGCGCGAATTTCACAAAGCTTAAGCCATTCCAAATCTAACGCAAATTCGAATAAAATTGCGTAATGTTAAATAAATTCGAAAAGTGAATAAATAAAAAATTGTTCCATTCGATATCATAACTTATATAGCTGATTCTCAATAATACATGTTTCTAACTTATATAGATGACTCATTATATTACATTCAGAAATACACCTTCCAACTACAACAATTATCTTACCTCTGAATGGGGTAAATTCAAACTCTCTAAGCAGCAGGACTCCAACATTCGTCCAACATTTCTACTGTTCCATTCAAAAGATTAAATTCATGTTAGGCTTGGTTTAAATGACGGTATTCAAGTGTCAAAAGAATGAGGTTCATTCCTTGACACTTCAATACCTTCATTTAAACCAGTCTAACAAGAATTTAATCTTTTGAAAGGAACAATAGAAATGTTGGACGAATGCTTGAGTCCTACCGTTTAACAAGTTTGAATTACCCCATCCAAAGGAAGACAATTGTTGTAGTTGGAAGGTGCATTTCCCTACCTAATCACAATCTTCTGGCGGAATCAGACACTTGATAATATCTTCAGTTGACCTCAGCAACGTTACCCGCATATCTATCCATTGGAACATGTTGTGCTCCCAAAACATGATCTTCACGTTTTCGTCGTTCGTTAATTCCACCCAAGTGAATGATACTTTCCCCTCGTCGAGCGTTGGACGTTTATATCGAACGTATTCCACCCTCCTTGTTTCTCTGGGGTTGACTCCTTGGTTGAATTCATTAAGTTGATCTTTGAGACCTCTTAACGTTACATCAAGACACTGAACCTTCAACCTCTGAGGTTCTCTGTCGTTGAATTGTGCATGAACGTCGATCCACCCCGCCATTGTTTCAAATATACATAATTAAAAATTAAAAATAATCAATGAAAAACTCATTCAAACACCTGTAGTGAAAATTTTACATAAACCCTAAAAATCTTAAATAAACCCTAAAAAATTTATAAAATTCGAAAAAATATATATATCTATGCAATATAACTCCATTATAACAAGTATTCATAATATTTGTTAATAGTATTTCAGATCTACAACATAACTATATTAAAAATAAATAAATCAAACCCTAGAAAATTTATAAAATTCGAAAAAAATAATATAAATTTAAGCAATATAACTCCATTATAACAAGTATTCATAATATTTGTTAATAGCATTTCAGATCTACAACATAACTATATTAAAAAAAAATCAAAATTTACAAATTAAACTACAACTAAAATTATATACATATAAACATATATACTAACTAAAATTTATCACAATAGCATAAGTGATAACTTACCTGTGATTTAGTGGAAAAAATTGGATGATTTGGTAGAGTTTTGTTTAGAGAGAGTGAAAATTTTGAATTTTTAGAAAGAGGAGGGTGGATATAATAGAGTGGCTGGAAGCTGAGTTCTGTCTTGAATATGTTACGAACACAACGACAGTTAACTACCGCTGGCACCGGTGGCAGTTAACTGCTGCCGGCTTTCTCAACCCCAAATATGTTAAGAACAAAGGTTAGATTGGAGAAAACCGCAAATATATTTTTCCATAAGTTTCACATGAATATCCCTACTGAAATAGTGAAGCTGGCAATTTTGAGTTGGTAATTTGAGAATATATGTGAGGGTCTGCTTACATATGATAGTGTGGATAGTAAGATTTCTCTTCAACAATTGGAAATCTAGAACCTTAGTGTTGTTAGTAAGTTAGCTTTAACAGAATTTGTCATTGTCACAGTGTCATCTTACGCAATGCGATCTAATTTCCTCTCTCTCTCTCTCTCGAGCAATATGTGACGAAATTGAACGAAAAAGTTGCAACTTGATCAATGGGACGGGTCGGTAACAAAGGGGTCCAAATGATATGATGGAAAGATGGATGGCTACTCTTTAGGCCTCATGGATTGTTCAAAACGGAAAAATACATCATCAAACTATATGGGAGCCAAAAGAGCAATTACGGGAGTGATGTTTGTAATCCAAAACAATATCTTTTCTCTGATTTGACAATTTCCAAATTTCTATTTGTACCCCATCTACGGGGATTTGTTCCTTAATCAATTACCATGTTTTGATTCAAAATATCAAAAATAAAATAACCCAGTTAGCAGAAAAATTGTCATAAGCTAACAACAAAAGTGTTTGGCAAACACATTTAGGCCTTGTTTATTTAAGATTATAAAAATGACATTTTGTTGTTTTAGTTATTTTGTGTGTAAGTTACTTTTAGAAATAATTTTGTTAAAAAAATTACTTTTGAGCTGAAAATGGAAAATTCTATTTTGATTAGATTTTGAAGAAAAACAATTTTAATAGAAGAGATAAATATAAAATCTCTTTTTTTTTAATTTAAAATAAAAACAAATAGTTTGTTTTTCTTAATTTTTTTTTAAAAATAAGTCTTAAAGTTATTTATATCAAAATCACTTTTATTTAAATTTATAACAAATAGACCATTACTTTTATTGGGAAAATTCTATAGTAAATCATTTTAATATGTAATATATCTTTTGAAAGTAAAAGTTCATGTATTTTTCGTCCTCACAGCCGAGTTGGTGTTCTCATTTGACAAAAGTAAGAGAAAATAAATACCCGTGTTCAAAATTTAACTCTTTTTTTTTGTTGAATGAACACTAATCATATCACTGTCTCGACCATAAGAACACTTAGCTTCTTCTGAAGAACTTTATTTTTATTTTTTTATCGCTGCTAAAATTTCAACTTTTTTTAAATATTTATTCACCATATATTATTATAAGGTGAAGATAATGGTTACATGTTCTAAAAGTTGAAGCTCAAATTTGACATCTTAAACCTACTGATTTCTTATACTAATTTAATCGTACAAATTTTTTGAAGTTATTGATAGACACTGTATATTAATTTGAGACTTGAACTTTTTGAACACGTTAAACCTATTCATGCACGTATAACCCCATTCAACCTCCTACTTACATTTGTAAGTTTGTCACTCAAATGGTACGCAAATATAAATTAGATTAGATACAAAAAGCACCCACCCAAAAATTGTCGTATTAACTTGCATGTTATGAAAATATTTGATGCTATATACAAATCAGGACCGTTCCTACGAATCTAGATGCTCGGTTCTGTAAGCAAAAAGAGACCTGTAAAAAAAATAAAAACGCAATTTTTTTAAAAGAGCAATCTCCTATTTAAATTGAAAATGAAATCCGTAAACATAAAAAAAATAATGATGATAATTTTAAAAAATTTATGGTACATAATATGAATATGATAGTATTGTATTATAGAACAGTGAGTCACAAATATTTAATGTATAAAATGTCGTATCATGTCAAGTTATGAGACCATAGACATCTTTCTTAATTATCAGAAGCATGCTGGTGTAGTTCTTAATTAACAGAAGCACGGTGGTGTAGCTAAACATATTTATATGTTATGACATTAGGCTATAATTTTTTTTTAGGCCCATATGTTGGGGAAGCCAACTCTATTGAGTTGCTTGCACACTTCAGGATCCGGCCTGATACATATACAATTTTTTTTTAGTGTATACCTTGTTCGTGGGTCATATGCCATATATGCTCTAAAATGAATAGTTAAGTGCGTTCACATAAGTAGCTACTCAAAATTTGGACAGATCAATACTTACATGAGAGAAGTCAATTTCTTCTTTCACGTTCCTCTTGAAATACCTTTCAACCTGAAATATTCGTTCTTTATAGACTATAGGATGTTGCGATGTTCTTTCCTAGTAGCTTTTTTATGATGAAAACTTTCCTAGTAGTTTAACACACCACTTTTTATTTATTTTTAAGTGAGTACTACTATATTTTGAAAACATCTTATAAAATACGGTTTTTGTTTTAATGATAGTTTTTCTCTTTTCTCAGACTGCTTTTTTTTCTCCCACCTAAAAATGCACAAATACTTATGATTAATGTATTTTATACGATGTCGACGGGGACGGATACACGTTGGAGAGCTTGTTGGCTTGTGCCTACACAAAGTTTTTAGAAACATTTTTTTTTTGTAATATAATGTATCAATAGTTGACATTTTGATCACATGAACCACACTTATCACATAACATTTCTCTCTTGACCCACACTTATCATCATATATCTCAAACTATTATTAAAAATTGGATGAGAAAACGAGTCGGGGATGATTGGTTAAATGATTGTTTAGTTATTTATACAGAAAAATGTTTCCATAATATGAATAATCATAGAGAGGACAATTACTAATGCTACAAATTTTTATATATAGTGCCTCCACTATTCAAAAATCCTGGATCCGTCACTCAATATGATATATGATGTTGTCTTTCTTGTGTTCGGATACAGTTAAGTGATCAAATTTTTAATATAATCTGTGGGATCCCACGTACAACAACCAAAATTGCAACGCCTTTCTAAAAATATTGTAAAGTTTTGAATATGTTGAGAGGACCACGTTGTGATGTTACGAGGAGAGATTCCTAGTTTCTTCCATGAAATTCATTATTTGCTCATAAATTAAACGCATACTCTTGTCAAAAACTAAAAACAGAACAATAACTAATAAAAGAGAAGCGTTTTTTTTATTGGTGCAGAAGGAGGATAAAGCCTAAAAAGAGATGCATTTTTTCAAAAAGAAAAAATAAAATAAAGGAATGCATACTCTTATTACTTTACAAAAATAAAATGATATTTATTCAAGTTAATAGCATACAATGACAAAATGCCTATAAATAATATGATAAATTTTAAGTCACCGAAATACCTATGCTTCCGGATTTGCAACGTCGACGTCCAAATCATTGGTTGAATTGATCTTTCAATATGAATCAAACGAATGCCGCAACAAGACGTGAATTCAAACGCCGCACAAGACGACAATCAACACAACGCCACACTCAGACGATGAAATCACAAAAAAAACAAAAAAAAACTTGATATGTGTGAAAGCCACTTATTTAAATGGAAATAAAGAGCAAAAAGATACAGATGAGTGATTCCAGGTCAAAAAATGACCTTAAATCACCTCTCGTCGATGAATGAAGGAGAAAGAAAACTTAAAGAGAAAGTGGAGTTTCTCTCACTAAAAAAAAACTAGGGCCGATAAGTAAAAGAATAGTTGTAACAAACGGGTGGGAGAGGTGCAACACAAGGACTTTTCAGGACGTCATCCATCCTAGTACTACTCTCGCCCACCCCTCCTTGATGAATGAAGGAGAAAGAAAACTTAGAGAGAAAATGGAGTCTCTCACTAAAAAATACTAGGGCCGGAAAGTAAAAGAATAGTTGTAACAAAAGGGTGGGTTCCCAGGAGATCACCTATCCTAATACTACTATCGTCCAAACATGTTTAACTGCGAAATTCTAATGGGATCCAATCCATTAGAGTGATATTTATTGTATTAAAAATAAATACATAAATAAATTAGACGCATATGATTTGTGTTATATGTGAATTTTCATCTGTTAAAAAAAATACGAGAAATAAAATTTTAAATGTAGGATTATTAATCTTTGCATCTTTTTTTTATAGTAAATGCAGCGTCATTTTATAAAATAGGCTAAAATGAGATGTTGAAAGGATACAAAAAAGTTGATGTTCAAATATCAATATTGAAATATTTTATGCTATGTCATATTTTATATTAGAATTTTAGGTCTAACTCATACTTAAAAAAATTAAAAAAATCGATTTATAAGGTGAAAGATGTCATTTTTATAACCTCATAGTATCTTTTTCAAGTGGGAGTTGGATTGTTCTCAATATTTTAAATTTATCTTATAAGATCATCATGATCACAACAAGCGTGATTTTGAATAGAATATAAGAGATCTAACAATGGGTGTGTTTGAAAAGGTAATTGATTCATTAATAATATCTTAATTTGACAATCAAACAATGGAGCTAAAATGATTAATGAATTCTACCAAAGATAAATTATTTAAGAGAATTTGGGTGAAATAATTATTAACAAGAATTTACTTATCATTCGATTGAAATTCGAGCTACCAAGACTTTTTTTTCTTCATAAAAACCAAAGGGTTAAAAAAATATTGATTTGACACAAAACATTATTTTAGGAGAATACAATTACTTTAATTTCTATATAAATTTTTGGCTTAAATGCTCTTTTGGTCCCTTAAGTATTTAATTGGTATTGCTTTGGTCCCTTAACTAAAAAAAAGATTGCTTGAGCACTTTAAGTTTTTTTTTAGTCTCGTTTTGGTCCCTTCTGTTAGGTTTCCGTTAGGGTTTAAAAAAAAAGTTAACTCCTGGACACGTGTCACCTTGTCACTGGTTATGGGAATTTTTTTTTTAATTTTAAATATATACTTTTTTTTATAAAAAAATCCCAAAGCCAATGACAAAGTGACACGTGTCACCTTATCATTGGTTCTGGGAATATTTTTTTTAAAAATAAAATATATATATATATATTATAAAAAATATTATAAAAAAAAATTCTCAAACCCAATGACAAAGTGACACGTGTCCACACTTAACGTTTTTTCTTAAACCTAACAGAAGGGACCAAAACGAGACTAAAAAAAAAACTTAAAGTGCTCAAACAATCTTTTTTTTAGTTAAGGGACCAAAACGATACCAATTAAATACTTAAGGGACCAAAAGAGCATTTAAGCCTAAATTTTTTGGTTTCTTACACCCCAAAAAAGAAAATTAAGGTTTCTTACTTGAATTTTTTTTTCTTCTCATTTTTAGTTTTCAATACAATAAGAATTTTTTTCTTTACAATAATACCTTTCAATTATATTATGTATACTATTCCTAAAATATATTTTTTCTATTATAAACAAATTAATAGTTAATAAAAATAATTTGGTCAAATAGTCAAAAAAAATATGGTCAATTAACAGTTTCCTTTTTTTAATCATTAAATTTTATAACATATGTATACAAATCTTAAAGGATATTTATCTTAAAACGGACAATCCTAACATTTCTTAAGGGACCAATTCCATAGTTAAGGAAATCAAATAACAACTTATGCCAAACCACGTTGGCAAATCAATAATTCAATATCAACATTTATTTCAATTTGTTCTATGCAAGTATGAGTTATATGTCCCACATCGGATAGAAAAGTAAAAGTTGAACACTTTATAAGTAAGATGACCCATAAATTCATTGCCTTAAAATTTTGAGTAAGAGTGTGACGTCTCTCTTACAAACGAGGTTGTTCAACCCTCGATGTGAACTGTCCCAATGCTCCCCCTCATAACCCAATACAATTCCGTATTTCATCCTCTAAATATGTCCAAATTCTTAATATGAAAGAATTAATTTATGAGATATGGAGGGGGCATTAATTTGACAACCTTTTTTAGGTAAACGCACACAAAACAATAAATCCATTTTATTACTCTGTGCAGTATTCCCATATCCTCTCTATAAATGTGAAGTTCCCAACTCCCTATTCTCCAATCCAAATCCAAACCAACCAACCACTCTCCTCTAATAATATCATTCCATTCATATATCCCTACCACCCTAGCTGTTTATCACTAACTCTGCATCATATCAATGGCTAAGACTACACCTAACCACACACAAACTGTATCTGGTTGGGCAGCTCATGATTCTTCTGGAAAGATTACCCCATACACCTTCAAAAGAAGGGAGAACGGTGTTACTGATGTGACTATAAAGATATTGTATTGTGGAATTTGCCACACTGATGTCCACCATGCCAAAGATGACTGGGGCATTACTATGTACCCTGTTGTTCCAGGGCATGAGATCACAGGGGTTATCACTAAGGTTGGTAGTGATGTGGAGGGATTCAAAGAAGGAGACAAAGTGGGTGTGGGGTGTTTGGCTGCTTCATGTTTGGATTGTGAGTACTGCAAAACAGATCAAGAGAATTACTGTGAAAAGTTGCAGTTTGTATACAATGGTATTTTCTGGGATGGTAGCATTACCTATGGTGGCTACTCACAAATGTTGGTCGTAGATTACAGGTATGTTGGATCTGCTCAAAATTTATCAAATTCAAATTTCATAACAACCCTCAATCTCATATTAAATGTCACGTTTTTTTTCTGTTATCTAATTATTTTTTACCATGTTATAGTTCTTTCCCAAAGAATGAACATAATCTTTTTAACGCAAGACAAAAAGAGTAATTAAATAAAATTAATATGTAAAGTAGAGGATATTTATTTTCTTTTGATAAAGAAAAACAGAGTATGTTTTTGATCAATATGTTTAAGCACACAACAGTGGTCGTTGAATATGACTGGGGCATATTAATTACTCCCTCCGTCCCGTAATAGATGATCCATTTGAAAATGTGTAATTTTGACCTAACTTACTTTAACCATATTTTTCTACTAATATACAAAGATAAATAATATCATATAAGATGTCGTTAGATTTGTCTCGATGAGTATTTTCAAAATATCAAATTTTCATAATTTTTTCTAATATATTATTCAAGATATATAAACTCAAAATTATGCATTAGAATGCGTAATAAGGTCATCTGTGTATTAAGGAACCGAAGGAGTATTGTTATTGTGCTTCAACGAGTAGTCACATGTCGTCTTTTAATACTTTCTTTTTGTAAGGGACAAGTCGTTGTTTATTTTTATACTAAAAGTCGTCTTTTTTAATCATCTGCCAAATGAAAATTAACAACAATAAAAGGAATGATTCCGAGGTAGGTTTGGAATATATCATTATTTCAGTTTCAAATACGATTTTATACTAAATAGGGGTGAAAATGGGTTAGGCCGGGTCGGATTTTGTAAGGCCTAAGCTTGACCTGCTTCAAAAATTATAGGTCTAAATCTGACCTATTACCCGTCATAGGCTTATTTTCAAGGTCTGACTTGGTCTTTTTAAATGTCTGATGAAGTCTGAAAGCCTATTTTACACTAAGGCCTAACAACATCTATAAAACTACCACTAAATAGACCAAAACTTATGAAGACCTAAAGCACACAAATATGACTAATACTAAATAACAAATACTTACGAAGGGCTAATCATACTAATATACCTTCTACTAAATAGCCAAATCATATGAGAGCTTGAGTTTATAAAAAAACCATCAACATTATGAATAATGAAAGGTATATTATATATAAAAAGTTTAATAGGCCGACCCGACAGACTTAATAGACTTTTTTGTAAGTCTTAGCCTAGTCTATTTAAGTAAATAGGCTTTATGAAAAGCTTGAACCTGGTCTTTATATTAAACGAGCTGGACCGAACTAGGTTTTAAATAGGCTAGGCCGTAGGCCCCTATCGAACGGCCTGGTTTGTTCCCACCCCTAATACTAAACTTAGAAAAAAATCAAAAGAGACAGACGGTATGTGTAAATTTAAAATTTTAATACCCAATTTTCTAATCACTGTTCTATTCTACTAAATTAATCTACGACATACTCTAATATTTTGAGTATACGCATGGTTCACGACATGTTAGACCGGTAAAAAAATGTATGCTACTGAACAATTATTGTTAGTATTTTTTTAAATGTAGCCAATTTAACATAATTATTAATCAGTGTGACTATTAAATTTTTAATTACTAATAAAGATTATGAAATTTTGATGTGAAGATATGTAGTGCACATTCCAGAAAGCCTACCAATGGACGCAGCAGCACCTCTACTTTGTGCTGGAATAACAGTATTCAGTCCCTTGAAGGACCACGGTTTGGTATCAACGCCAGGGAAAAGAATTGGTGTTGTTGGTTTGGGAGGACTTGGTCACATGGCTGTCAAATTTGGTAAAGCATTTGGTCATCATGTTACTGTCATAAGTACTTCTCCTTCCAAAGAAGCTGAGGCTAAGGAACGTTTGGGAGCTGATGATTTCATAATCAGCACTAATCCAGACCAATTGCAGGTTTCCTACCTTACCAATATTTCATATTAAATTATACTACCCATGTCTATTTTGATTTATTATCATATGATAAGTTGCTAATAGTATATGATTGTTTTGTTTGTCACATTTACTATGTGGTCCAAAAAACTACTCCATTTTATTAGTTTAGGCTTTGGCGAATGGGCCATGAAATGTAGAAACGATTATTTTGTTTTGTTTTTGTTTTAAGTCTAACGGTGATCTTCACGCACACTAAATGTAGATAAATGAGAAATTGTGGGTTCAAATACATGTCTCACTCTCACCATTCACAACTTTTTTCTTACCATTTGAGAGTACTTATATAGAACATTTTTTATTTTATGTTGATAGGCTGCAAAGAGAAGCTTAGATTTCATTTTGGACACTGTATCAGCAGATCATGCTCTATTACCCATATTGGAATTGCTCAAAGTAAATGGGACTCTATTCATCGTTGGTGCACCTGACAAGCCATTACAATTGCCTGCATTTCCATTGATATTTGGTAAAATTAACCTCAATAGATTAGTAGTATTAAATAAATGCAACTTGTTGAATGTTGATGATGATGGTTTATTATTAACAATTGTAACAGGGAAAAGGTCCATAAAAGGTGGAATCATAGGAGGAATAAAAGAGACTCAAGAAATGTTGGATGTGTGTGGGAAGCATAATATCACATGTGACATTGAATTAATCAAAGCTGATACAATCAATGAAGCTTTTGAGCGTCTTGTGAAGAATGATGTTCGTTACCGTTTTGTCATTGACATTGCTAATGCTTTCCCTGCCACCTTAAATATCTAAACCCTTTACTTTGGGAATGAATAGCTGTTTTGTTATTGTGTTTTTGTTGTTGCATTGTAAGACTGAGTTCAAAAATACACCCCAGTCTATTTTAATAAGATTACTTATCTATCCTATCCTTGAATTACTCGGTTATGATTACTAGTTTTTAGGCTTAATAATGGAGTTGGTCATTCATTTTAAAAACTATTGGTTTTGGTCCCTTTCTTATAGTATTTTTTTAACTCAAAAAGGATGATTTCATATGTTTTATAAGTCATATACATATAAATTTCGGGGGTTTGCATTCCAAGTTGGTTTACAAATTGAAAGTAAATTAAAACCTAAATTTAGAATAAAGACGAACAATTAAGATTACCTGAATCCCTCTATGTTCATGTTGGGTAATTTGATATCCTAAATAATATCAACTTTGTTCCTCTGTTCATGATAGTTTACCAAAATAGACCGGGACCAATTTCTTGGTTGAAGGTACCATTGACCTAACACACTTTCCTAATGTCTTAGGAAATACTAGTATTATCAAAAGTTTATATAATATATAATAACTTACGTGTGTTGCGTTACAAATTACGGTCGTCGCGGTGTGAATTAATCATAATAATGCACAAATATTATTAAATTATTTATTCTATTATATAATATATAATAATTTAAATCGAACTATTATTTTATATTTTATAAGATGGTTGCAATAAATATAATAATTACAACATTACAACACTATACAACACGAAAATAGGCGATGAAATGATTACGAAATACTATTGACTCATCACAATCTCTCATTATCTATTTTTCCTTATGAATGGTGTTGTGTTTTTCGTTTCTGTAATTGTGTGTCACATTCATAACGGAGTTTTACGGTTGTATCGGCTTTTTGTCACGGTCGTAACGGGCGTTTCAGTATGATTTTTCATCTCACTCTGAAAACAGGTAAAAACGGTATCGGTGACTACCTATACCTTTTTGTCACGGCCTTTTTCGCGGTAACGGACCCGTATTTAAAACCTTGTGTAACACATATTAAAATAAATGGTAGTTTCTTTGTATTGTGCTTGTGCAATGAACAAGAAAATATCAATGGCTTGGGACTTAATTTTTATTTTTGAGTCTATTTATTTTCCTTCAAAGAGAGACTTAATATTTTGAATTCAACAATTTCTAGCTTTAGACCTACTAGCAAAACAAATATTTTTCATTAAATTTTCCAAGCAAAAAGGTCTCATGTGGAGACAAAAAAGACTTCATATAACAAAACTTACTTTAGGTCTTACTTACTTTTGAAGATTATTGGGCTGACCCCCAATGCAAGGAGGGGAAACCTTCATGTTCAAATAGCACTTACATTTACATTTACGTCCCTACAAGGGCACTAGTAGTAGTGTGATTCAAACCTGAGACCACCGATTGTAAAATCTATCTTTTTACCACTAGACCAAATATTTGAAGTTTATAATTGTTAACTAACTATAAACTCGAAAGTTGTAGAAAAATTGTCTGCATGAAAAATTGATCTTATCGAAAGGGGAAACATCACTTTCTGCGCATGACATTCAAGTAAAACTCTCTAACCTTTGAAAAATTTATGTTCCTGGAAATTGCTGACTTTGAGCGCATGACCTTCAAGCAAAACTCTCTAACCAAACTCATGCAGATTGGCCACTCCAAACTATTCTGTTGGTTCAAAAGAGATATTATATTAACAACAATTGATAATATCTCTATTTAAATTAATGTCAATTATAGATAAATTTGTTTTCTTAAAATTTCATAGAGCTCATCTTTTACAAATAACTTTTGTTAGCTTTTATTTTCTTCGTTGCTATTTCATTAAATATAAGTAAAAAATATTGTGAATTTATTTTACTTATCAATTAAGTTTAATATATTAGTGTTCATAAAAATAGTTAATATATTAGTTTTTAAAATATAATTTATTTCTTCTTTATATTTGGTCCCTTCATCAAATTTATACTAGCTTCGTTGTTGGTCGCATGATTTCAACATCAAGACTCAAAAGCAAGTACATGCTCAAGTGTCGATTAGGCTTGTTGACCTGCCCAAAAATATATAGGAGGCCTCAAACACTTTTTTTTTTAATTGTAAATGGACGCCTATTTATCTCAACGATGCTATAAAAAAATAGGTTGCTTAGACACATGCTAGAGTGTTGATTGAACTGGATCTCTCTAAAAATAAGTTTTAGATATCTAGTAGAGGTAAATTATTTTTTTATACTATCATGTTGGTTTCTTACTCATCTCGTATTTAGGATAAAATTCTTGACTATTGAGACACAATAGAATAATGTCATGTTATTTTATCCTATTTTTTATTGTTTCATTAAACGTTAGATTGTTTAGAGTGATTGAATGCGTAAAAAAAAATAAAAAATCAAACGTTGGATTGTCATGGGAATATATGGTTCCCTTATGTATAATTATTTCAATTTTTCTCAATTGTTCAACAACATACTCAATATCCTCTTTTCTTTATAATTTTATATCTCGTTTTCGCTCTCTTATTTAATGGTATAGATGTAAGAACCGAAAAAAGTTACAAGAACTCCACTTGAGAAAATCCATTTACGAGATTAATACATGCATGAATACAAACTATGAGCACTTGTTCTATTGATAGAAATCAGAGCACAGGTTTTTACTGCATGTGTGTTTGATAACCCAATATGCTTGTCCGTGACGATATCAATGAAAAGTTGTGGTGATTTTGAGAAGTTAGATGTTCATTCAATCATGATTTGACTTGGATTCAAAATTTACAGAAACTTTCAGCTTGATCAAATTTCTACGGAACATAAGCAATCATTAAGGATCCCAACGTGGCCAACAGATATGTATTGAAATGGGAATCGTACAAACATTTCTTTTGTGCCATATATATTCTATTGGTAAAAATATTAAATATGTGGTCACATGTTACACACAAGCGCGTTCATTAATTATCAATTATTATTACTAATAATGGGGCTTACATCCAGGCATTAACTAATTAATCAATTCAAAGTGCAACGTTATAAAACATGTAAGTTCTAATTTCTGTAGTTAATTAATTACTAATTGATTGGGAGAATAGAATGAGCTTGTGGGAGAACAACATTACACAACGTGTGAGATACACTAACTTGCGTGCAAAGCTATTGCCTTACCCATTTGTGGTAATAATAACTGCCAACTCGATTTCTTCTCTTAATAATATATATAAGTAGTACTTGTCCCTAAGCTAGACTCATATATATACACCGACCTCTCTGTCTCTATATATTGTTCAGAAGATTTCTTATTCCAATTTTAACATCAAATTAAGTTCGAGTCTAAGCATATCAAATTTGTTGCATCTAAATTTTTTCTTCAATCAATATTTTTCTACATGACATGTTCTGGGTGGCTTTGTTCTCTTCGAAAATCAGGTGAGTTTATTCATTTTCTACAACTCTAATTCTCATATAGCTTCCTTTGTAATAATTAATATATATGTATTCAATTCCGTTTCTCCTCCCCCGTACGTCATGTTCAAATCAATAATTAATAACTTAAACTAGTTTTTGTCTTTCTTTTCAATTATTTTTCTTCATTATGTTATGCTTCTAGCTTTAGTTTACTACGAAAATGAATTTATAGAGGATGATCATGAATAAAGTAAATAACTCTACTATTAGAAAATTTTGAAGTAAATTACAAAAGATTAGAGATAGAAAAAAAATGAATTAAGTTACCAATTTTAACGCCGATATAACACTTAGCAATGAAATTTGAGAAATGTTCTTTTTTGTTGATCCAATTTTATCTAGAAAATGATATTGATGAGTTGATTTTTTGGAAATTAATTAAGCAGGTAGATCAGGGAAACAATGTGATAAGGAGGATAGCTTGTGTAGGAAGTCAAACGTAAATGAAGAATATTTTGAAGCATTTAGAACAAAGTCTTATATTGAAATATGCAACAAAGCACAAGGGCAATTTGAAAAGACAATCAGCACCAAAAGACTCTCTACTTCTTGTTCAACATCTCCTCTTCCTCCGATATGCATTAATCTCACCGAGTATTTGCTCGAACCCCGACAAGAAATAATAACAAACATAACACAAAATTTTAAGGTGCATCATCTTCTAGTTGACTATTTCGAAGCTAGCTTAGAAGCATGTCGTTGTTGTGACACAATACTTGAAGGAATCCACTCAACAAGACTTTCTTATACAAGAACCACACGAGTTGTTAAGCTAAGCAAAAGGGTGCTAAATGAACAAAGAAATAAAGATATCTATAGAAAATTTGCTTCATTTCCATCAAAATTACAAAACAATCCTTTGTCCGTTATTAGTACAATGCAATTCCATGACATTCACAATAAGTACATGGAACTTCTTCAAAGACTAACATCAAAGAGAAGGAAAATTCAAAGAAGATTAACATTGATTAGTGTTTGCAAGAAAGTTGGAGGAATTGCTCTTGTTACATCACATGCTGCTATTCTTATTGCTTTATTAGTGGTTTCTTTTCATAGTGTTGTTGGGTTAGTGGCTGCACCAAGTATTGTAGGTGGTTTAGTTGGTTTGTTCATAAAGAGAATAAAAAATAGGATAAAAACAAGAAGTAATTGTGAAAGACTATGTGAACAACTTGATACTGCTGCGAAAGGGGTTTTTATATTGATAAATGATTTGGATACTATGAGTAGGATGGTGAAGAGGTTGAATGATGAAATGGAACATAGAAAAACGGTTGCTGAAGTTTGTGTGAAGAATGTTGGTAGTAAATGTGAAATATTGAAGGGGGTTATGAGTGAATTTAGTGATCAAGAGTCTAGCTTTTTGGATCAGTTGGAAGAGCTTGAAGAACATGTTTACTTGTGCTTTCTCACCGTTAACAAATCCAGGAGACTTGTTATGCAACAAATTATTGAGAGATCACAACATTAATTATATTAATTTAGAAATATGATAGACATATTTTAAACTTTGTTACATTAATTATATTGCTTAGTAATTGTAGAGGAAACATATCACGGACATGATTTTGACACGTGCTTGTTGTTTGAAATTGTTTTTGTTTATTTCCTTCAGTTCTCCTAGACAACAAAAACACTTAATTGGATCGAGTCCAAAGTGCACTACGGTCAACACATCTAAACTATCTTATCACAATAAGATCAAAGGGTCCAAATTTTAAGCTAGCGTTTTAATTGTTTTTAAGTAAAAAGTCGAGGTTAAAATATGAACCATTGATTTTTATTGGACAGTTCAAATTGATTGATTGTACATGAATTGCCTAGTCGACCACTTGAGGATGTGACTCAAGCATGCGGAAGTGGGTTGATCAGAGTCTAGACGGGTTTAAGACTAAATTTGGTTTTTTGTGTGTTCGGCTAAAATTTTATGACGGTCGCAACCTTCTAAGCACGAGGTTGTAAAAGACGACATACTTTGAAGCTTATTTTAGGTTTGTTGTATAAGAATTTTATGACGAATCATTAAAAAAAGGCAAATTACACTCACCTCATCTGAAGTATTCTTAAATAACACCAACACCCCATTTAGTTTTTAACTAAACACTAAGCTCCGTTATTTATACAAATAGACAAACCCCTCCCTTTTAATTTAACACCATTAGTCTCCCTTTACTTCACTTACATTTTCATTATTCTCTGTTAATTAACTCTTTAAACTTCGCTCATTCTCATACTCACCTTATAGAAGCTGAACTTCAACAAGATTGAAGAGAGCTAGGCACATGCTTCATGCTTGGGTAGGTTTTTGAAACATGCATGCAAAGGAAAATAACTTGAAACAATTTTAGGTGCAGTGAATATCATTTTCTTTTCTATTATCATTATCACTAATTCTATGCTACATCCTTTAAAAATGACCAAAAACTCTCAAAACTTCTTCATAATCTGAGAATCGAATGATAAACACAGAGATGCACCATCTAGTTGTCATTTCAAGATATTTGTCACATTCGACAATAAATAAACATCTATTCTACAAAGCTCCATGTTTCAAAACAACTCAAAAAATAAAAAATAAACCCTTACTAAAAAGTACCATCAAAACCTTGTTTCCCCCATCGAACTATGCTCCGTAAATTAATCATCCGACAAACAATAGAAAAAGATAGACCTTTTCTTAAATGGAAACACCATCTCTTTAAATTCTTTTGCAACTTTATATTGGTCCAACCTTTGACTAGCAATGGAGAAACCCAGCTCCTCTATCATCATGCCATTTTCAATAAAATATTTTGCTAAAAGCAGTTCATGCTTGTCTCCATTAACTTTTTCAAATTTCACAACTTGTAGAGAATAGGCCAAGCAATGTGGCACATCATCAGAACTGAGAATCTCTTTGGCATATTTATATATTCCCTGATGATCAATGATAAAACAAAGTTCAAATAAGAGTTGTATAAGTTTATACAAGTTTATGCAACTAATATGAATACAGTGAAACCAAAGTTGCATTAATTAAATATTATGTACTAATTACCTTGAGAATTAGTGTCTTGAGAACCGGTGAGTTTTGAAGTAAGCCTATAAGAACTTCAACTGTTACTACGTCAAGCTCCAAATAACTCAACATTGAAAATTTGGGTATATCAGCCTTTATTATAACCTGCAGGATGACACAACATGATTGCAATTTTGAGAACCAACTTATTTAGATTATACATGCCACAATTTAAGGAACACAAATTTTATAAAATTGAAATAGTATATATATGTGTGCAAGTGTTTAACTAATAACCTAATTAATTGTGTGGAGAACTATAAAGTAAGTATTCAAGATTTGGCATCACCATATTTATGTCAAAAAGGTTAAACAATATTTTTACATGTTTACCTCCAAGTCCAAGTTCAAGCCCTCAAATTTGATAGATTTCACTTGATGAAATTGCTGAAAAAGGAGGAGAAGAAAAGGATGGCGTTTCGTTATAAGATTTGTCTCCTTACACTTTTTCAAAATGATTTCAGCTGAATCAAAAGACAAAAAACTCTGATCGAACAAATGAATTAGTTGAGATGCTCCACAACCAGAGTAAGTGAATTGTTTGAGATCCGAACCATTAAATTTGATTGATTGGCTAGGCGAACCATGAGATGATACCTTATTACAAAATTTGTCGTCTTGTTCTATGGAAATGTTTTCAAGAAGAGGAGCTTGTACGATAAGATCCTTTCCACCAGAACACATGCAGTTTTTAATATCAAACTTTTTGAGGAGCGGTAAACAAAGGATCATACACTCACTGGAGGGAACAATAGTAAAAAAGATTCCATACAACTTGAGGAGTTTTAGGTGTCCGAAATGAACGGAGATGGTGGGAACTTTTATGGCGGAGAACATTTTGAGTACCAATTCTAATTCTTCCAATGAGGGGGAGTTGAAAAGATAATAAGATGTAAGAACAGAGAAGGGGAGTTTATAAAAAGAAGAATGGATTCGAACACTTTTTACTCTCCGATTCAAGATGCCAGAGATCCAAGTATTTTGAAGGGATACGCTACGCTTGTTATTGATCACTAAAGAAAACCTTTCCAATTCCATGTTTGATATCCAAGTATTGTTTGTAAGAAGAAGTGCTCTGCCCACAAAGTCTACAAATTGCTGCTCTTTATCATCTGATATGATTTTTCTCCCGGTCGAAGAATCTATCATCATTCGTCTTTTATTTTGTTTTGCATCGCTCTTAGTCATAAACTGTGGCTGTTTGTCTCTAATATAACAGCTAGAACATATTGTAACATTATACTACACCAAAATCACAGGAGTTAGTTACTTAATGTACAATCAATGTTCTGGTGTAGAATATCAAATAAGATACCCATAGGGAGAAAACTAACCTTAGTATACTCGAAGCAACTAAGTCCATATATCAAACTGGCTTCACAACAAGAGCAGACGCCTGAATTGTAATTGTATGATAAGTCAATATCATCTATGTTCAGTTTTGTGATGGATGATGCCCAATGATTTATCCATCTCTTGGACAACACACAAGTTCGAACAGCGTCTTTTGTCGGAAGTAAAGACATAATGCGACCTATAATTGATTCAGGTAACTTGCTAGTGATCATGTCGTCTTCTTCACCTACACTTGTCATAAGACTACTCTTATGAACCTTACTTGAACCACCCTCCATCTTTCTGAATGCAATTTCAATATCAATTAGCTTAGCAATTCACACCGCCTAATATACATATATAAACACACACAACACTAGTTCTTATATCATCATAATTATTCGGATAATCTAAATCGATCAAAGTGTTTAAAAAAAATCTTATCAAATTAGTTTATTATTTTTTTCAGCATATTGAGAGAATCATGATAATCAATTTGTTCTAAAATAACCACTGTCGTTGCTGCAATAAAAAGATAAATAAAGCTAGCTTTTCTTTCTTCTTTTGTTGAATAATTGAAAACCGGAAAAATAAAAATATCACCTGGCGAGAGTTGTTAGAGATGGGTGATAGCACCTTGCAACTTGTTTGTGCGGCAGAGGTAGGAGAGGAGTGTGTGAAAAGGCTTGAGAGATTATTAGGTCTGTGAAGAAGTTTGAAAGGATATTTGAGGTTTCGTTTGGTTTTTAATTTTTATAACTTTTTGAGCTTTTTTTACATGTATATAAATAGGGATTTGCTATATAGTGCGAGAAACATACACGCAAATGGCACACGAAACATGGTGGGTGGTGTTGGAACAAACGGTGTTTCACAAGTCACCTATTGAGTTTTGACAATAACAAGGTATTAAAAATAATCAATTGGATATGCTAAACAATTTGTTCAAGTGTACAAGATCCATAATCAAAGTACTATTCATAAAGATTCTAATTGAACAAGTTCAAGAGCAAAGGAATTTTATTTGAAGCTTAGAGCATCTGGAAGAATGCGTCTGAAGAATGCGTCTGAAGAACTGCGTCTGAAGAATGCGTCTGAAGAACTGCGTCTGAAGAACTGCGTCTGAAGAAACGAGTCTGAAGAAGAGCTCCTGAAGACACGTCATCAGAAGCAAGGTCATCAGAAGCACTTGTCATCAGAAGCATATCTCGCCAAAAGCTACTTCACCAGAGTTGACAAAGGACAATGTACGAAGTGTACGGCCACGAACTCTGCAACCACCATCTCTGCAATATTTGTCTCTATAACAAGACAAAGATAACAATAACATTGATGCAGACGTTGTTCCTTTAGTATTGGAATGGATTTGAAAGTAGTTCTTCATAGGACAACTATCAAATCAGGCAAAAGATCAAGGGTGAAGAATCAAAGCTTCAAAGCAAGACAAGTTGATGTAACGGCTAAATTCTCAACGTCTCTCAAATCCACTATAAATAGGGATGAAGACTTAGAGAATATATCTAGACAACATACACGCATACAAGGCCAACACTCTGTGCAAAACGTCGAAAACAAACATCAACAACTTAGAGAATTCTTTCAATTATTCATATCTTAGAATTCTTAAGTGTCTAGAAAAACAGAGTCTGTTCTGTTTCGTATTGTATTGTGAATACCTCTGATTGTATATCAAGTATTCAAAACCTTATTCAATTCTTTGTAATTGTTAAGTT
>Ga0228710_1000568_pt1 | contig 48109 bp, 28 predicted proteins | sample MedpolnodulmetaG_FD_177995 | JGI IMG/M metagenome (GOLD analysis project Ga0228710, IMG submission 177995) | Root nodule microbial communities from Medicago polymorpha collected in Santa Monica, California, United States - pink nodules | ecosystem: Host-associated > Plants > Roots > Nodule... | reverse complement strand
TGATTGTGGTGTAAAAATCAACACCCTCAAACAAAGAATCAATCTCAATGGTAGTTTGTGCGGTAGATGAGAGAGTTCTTTTCGCTCTTTCACATGCGGTTCTCAATCTCCTAAGTGCCCTAGGGTTACCACTAATATCCTTCTTGTTCTTCCTCTTAAACTCTTGAACAAAATGGTTAACCATTCTGTTATCAAAATCTTCACCACCAAGATGGGTATCACCAGCAGTGGCCTTAACTTCAAAAATACCCTCTTCAATAGTAAGAAGAGACACATCAAAAGTACCACCACCCAGATCAAAAATCAACACATTCTTCTCGCCAACACTTGTCGCCTTTTTGTCAAGCCCGTATGCAATAGCTGCAGCAGTAGGCTCATTGATAATCCTCATAACATTCAAACCAGCAATAACACCGGCATCCTTTGTGGCTTGACGTTGGGAATCGTTGAAGTAAGCTGGAACTGTAACGACGGCATTCTTCACAGCTGAACCGAGATAAGCTTCAGCAATCTCACGCATCTTCATGAGCACCATAGATGAAATTTCCTCAGCAGAAAATTGCTTGTCTTCACCTTTATAGTTAACACCAATCATTGGCTTTTCACCAGGACCGGCAATAACCTTGAAAGGCCATAGCTTCATGTCACTCTGAACAGAAGCATCAGAAACTCTCCTTCCAATCAAGCGCTTTGCATCTGTTTTAACATACACATTCAGATAACCAATAAGCTATCAAACTTCAAGATGAACCATTTAAAATTCAATCGATATATAAAAACATATAAGCTACATGATCATATTACACCATAATGTCCTATCATTATAAACCATATTCCGATCAACTTATAAATAAATAAAAAATTACACTCAGAAAGGGACTACAAACTCAGCATATCATGGATGTCACATTCAATCAATGTAAGGGATTAAATTATTCTAAACCTCATTAATCAACATAAATAAATGTTAATATAACAGCATTTATAATAATAATAATAATAATAATAATAATGTTCATTCTATCAACTAAAATTATGATGTGAAGCACGGATACGGACACCGGACATAACACAAACACCCGACACAATTAATAATTTGAAAAAATCATATAATTTGTTGTAATTACAAGTGTCGGTGTCGTGACACGAGCACACGCCTAATCCAATACTTCATAGTCATATCTCATAATCAATTATTTAATTTAACAGCAATTTAGACATATTAAAGAGCTTCAAAATAAAACAAACAAATAATTGAAAATTTACCAGATAAAACCCCATTATTTATTATTTATTTTCAACAATGAAAAAGATTACAATGTACACATGTATATTTAATTTAACAACAATGTAATCACAATCTGCATATCAAAATCAAAACCCTTAATAACGTGAATGTTGAGAATCAAAATCTTACCGAAAACGGTGTTAACAGGGTTCATCGCCACCTGATTCTTAGCAGCATCACCAATCAACCTTTCACTATCAGTAAAAGCAACATAAGACGGCGTGGTACGGTTTCCTTGATCATTGGCAATGATCTCGACACGATCGTGTTGCCATACTCCAACACACGAGTATGTTGTTCCCAGATCTATTCCGATTGCAGGTCCTTCACCTTTTCCAGCCATTGTTGATGAATTTCAAGAACGCTAGGGTTTGGTTTTTGCGAAAGAATGATGAAAAATATGAGAGAAAAGTGTTTGTGTTAGGGTTGTGAAGTTGTTGTGAATTGTGAGAATTGTAAATGAATGAATGAAGAGATGTGAATTGTGAAAGTGTATATATAATGGAGGTTTTTGGGATTCTAGAATGTTCTTGTGGTTCCGTTAGAATGGGATGTTGTGGACGAATAGTGTGAAAGCGCTTTTTACACGTTTTATGATTTTTCTCGTTGGTTCTAGATGCTTCTAATTTGCCGACTAGGATACCCAATATCATATTTTACACTTTTTCAAATCAAATCACTTCCCTCCATCTTAAATTGTAAGAAGAAAAAAAACTCACTTTCTTTATTCCAAAATTTAAATAAGAAAGACAAATTTTTATTCTAATTAAAAAACTATCTTTTTCAAATTTTTAGAAAACTATCTCTTCCAAAAATAATTGTTTATTCCCATAAAATTAAGGCTTAAATAGGTCTTTCGTCCCTGTAAATAAAGGTCCTTTGAATTTTCGTCTCTGAAGTTACTAATCATTTTATTTTGTCATTGCAAATATTAATCATTTGAAAAATTGTCCTAATTACATCTGATTAGTAACTTCAGGGACCAAAATTCAAATGACTTATATTTGCAAGGACGAAAGACCTATTTAAGCCAACCACCTCGCCCAATCATCACTTGCCACATGGGCACCATGTTGTCGCCAATGACAGTCCACCTTAGCAAAAAGTCAAATGATTAAATTTTGCACTGGCAGATTGGAAGGATTATTAACTTCAGGGACGAAAATTCAAATAGTTTATATTTGCAGGGACGGAAGACCTATTTAAGCCTAAAATTAAATATAAATTACATTCAATTTTCTTTCTCTTCCATTTTTTTCATAATCAATAGTCAATAAAAATTATTTTTACATCTTCTTGTAAAACTTATTCAAAAAAAACACAAAAAACTATTCTCTAAGTTTTTATGCTTTAGTTTTTTAATAAATGTGATTTGATTATTTTCTTTACAACTTGGGACGAACGGAATATGGTTTAGTATGTAATAATTATTAATCCGGATCTTTCACTTTTGTGTGTATACTTGAGTTTTTAAGTAGGAATTGTCATTTCTTTAAAAACAAAGTGTGGCTATTGTCATGAAAAATATAATTAAACTAATGTATACAACTATTTTTTTTTCTGAGTAAGTGAAATCACAAAAGATTAAGGAACTGTTATAGCCTTATAGGGATACTACATATCATTATATCAAACTGAAACATAAGAGTTGTAACAATCATTTGGATAATTTCAAACATTTCACATGGGGACAATCCTTTATTATAAAAGTAACACTTGCTACGCTGACATGTTTGCCCTAATCACATCAAAATTTTCCTCCTAAGCTAGCATTAAGTGCATCCTCAACTCAACTACTCACTATTAATCTCTTATTTGAATTTCAAACTCAGCCATCATTAAACTTAACCTTCCACATGCCTATGTGAACTAAATATGGTTTTGAAACTACCCAATCATCTCTCATATCACTGTTTCCAACATATGTCTATCCATCTTAAAAAATAAAAAAAAGTTTTAACGAAATTGACTATTGGATTCGTGCTCGAACAATCACAATCAATGAATCAAAAAGACAAATATATGTGCAATATAATTTAATCTTAGAATTGAGATAATCACGATATAAATCTTATTATACAATCAAACCTTAATAATCCTTGAACAATGTACAAAACAATAGACAATTTCAAACTAAACCTATATGAACAAAATTACTAAGCTATCAAATCAAAAACACAATACATGTGTAATTGAAGAATTGAATAGATTTTTTAATCAATTGATCTAAGCAAATTATATGAAACCTAATTCAATGAATTAGATTAAGTTTCAATGAAAAACAACTTAGATCAACACTAGCAATTGTCCTAACAATTATTCAATTAATCACATGCAATAGTAAAAGTAAAGAGGATAGGCAAAGAGAGATAACACCGATATTTTTATAGTAGTTCGCTTTTTCTCGTCCTAGCTAGAGCTACGTCTACTCTTCTTGATGAAGTACACCTCCACCAAGGTCATCCACTAAGTAACAAATGTTGATTACAATGTGTTTACAAGAGTTCCTTGAAATTAAACCTAATTCTTCAACTCCTATGTAGAACACTCCCCCAAACTTCAAGTACCCCTTGAATTTGGTGCTCCTTGAATCTTCGGATCCATGAATACCCGTGCACCCCTTCGAACTCTTCACTCAAGCCTTCGATGCTACGTCCGGTAAACAAATCCCCTTCGACTTCAAGAACAGTTCGAAAGACCCCCAAGTCCTTTGGAGGTGGAATGAGATTATTCACTTCCTTTAAAGCCTTGATTAAGCCCAATGAATATTCTTGAGAGAACCAACTTACAATCCCTACTAGCACCCTAGAGAATCTATAGACTCAAAGAACAAAGTGATTCTAAGAAAAAGTCTTTAATCTTGAAGAATGTATGAACAATGAGTTTTTGAGACCCAGAGAGAATAGTTGCAAATGATTCAATGTATTAGGTGTTATGAGGAAGTGTGTATATATAGAAAAGGGTGGCAAGTGCAAAATTTCGACCAAAAACAACTGAGTCAATCGATTCACTTACTGTGTGAATCGATTCAGACAACTAAATGACAAGCCAGATGAACAATGAAGATTGATACGCATCAGACACAAATTGAATCGATTCAAATCTCCCCAGATGAAGATTGATACGATTCAAACTCTTATGAATCGATTCAATCAAAGTCAGAGAGTTTTATGATACGATTCAAAAACGTTTGAATCGATTCAGGCAAGGAAGAGGTGGAAAATTGATGTTGTCAACATTTAAATCGATTCACAGATTTTGTGAATCGATTCACATGTGAATCGATTTAAGAAAACTGTGAATCGATTCATTATGAATCTATTCAGGAAAACTGTGAATAGATTCATTACGATATTATTTAGGAAAATTTGACTCGATTCAAAAGGAGTGACACAAGGAAAATGGACAAAAGGAATGCTAGATATGAATCAATGAATCATGAATCGAATCAAGCAATTCACGGAAGGATTTTCCATATATGACAACACATGAGACATCAAGGAATTACATGACACAATGAGACATGGTTTGCTAGGGTGCTTTAACAAGTTTCTAAGCTAAAGCTAATCAACATAAAAGAACACCATCAAAACATAAACTAAAGAAATAAGCAATATCATCATCAAATAACCTAGTCATCTTAGACGTCATCAAAACGTAAACTAAAGCAATAAGCAATATTATCTTCACTAGCTCCATAGTCATATTCCATAGTTTCTCTCTCTAACATCATTCCAATTTCAGTCATTCTTCTCTTTCACTCTCGCATCTCCTCTAAAGAACCAAACCCCTCTATGAATTCACACCCATTAACAAATCAAACAATGTTGGATTCATTCCTACTCTAGATTGGTTAGTGGCTTTGTTCATCCCTCATAACCCCAACTTGAACTAAACAAACCATCATGGTTAAACACAACAAACTAAAATCCTCCTCCGCCCACCCACCTCCGCCACTGTCGCAATCTCAATCCTTTAAACCTCCTCAGTACAGTACTTTCTAAGGCGTTTCCAATTTCCCACTACCTCACCCTTACCCCACCGTCGGTACACCTCACCCCGTCCCCCCTCCTGGATCCGACCCCTCCGCCCCTCCTCCTCCTCCCTGATAGTTTACCTTTTATCTCTCTATTACCACCGTTATACTTATGATTCGAAGCCTAGGTAACTAATGATGGTTTGATTTAGTCGTATGTGTTTTATTCTTTGCTTGTCCTCACATTTTATGAGTCTTGCTAACCTAATTTGAACTTTGTGGCAAAAACTCATTTATTTGATTACCCTTTAACAAAATTTTGACTTTGCAACTTCATGTACACTTTTTTTATGTTTAAACTCAATTTTTTAGTTGTGTAATGACTAAATCATATGTATCGGGAAGGGACATTGTTAGTTTGCAAGAGCCATGTCAATTAATTCATTTCAAGTTATTAATTTTTTTTCCTTGATTTTTTATTTTCAAACATTGTAGTTCAATGGATTACATGTAAATGTCATCTTTCGTCTATGAGTATGCTAATGTGAAGCTTCTTATCCTAGATTTTCTGCCATATAACATTTCAATGGCATCTCTTTTGTTTTTCAAACCTTTTAGACTTAAGTTTTGAAAGAGAAATATGGTCTAAACAATTTCTAATGGAAAACTGTTAAAATTTTACTTTTCTTCATGCAATTAGGAATTATGTCGCCATTTTGATTTGTTGGTTGGTAAGTTGTAGCGATCCTTTTTTCAACGCGGATAGGATTTATAGTGTGTGATGGTTATGATTATGATTACACAATTAGAATGTTTTTTTGTCCAATAACTAATGACTTTGGCCTTCAAGTTTTTACTTCTTTTTTAAATTGTCACCATAAATTTATCAAACAAACTTTTTAGTTAAGGGGAATATTCTGAATTTGTTAAGTTTCTGAACACAGTCATTTGTAAAGATGAAGACCAGAGAACAAAAATATTAGATATCTGCATGATACATACTTCAATTTAGATGGTTATCTTTTAAGCATTAATATTTGTGTAGGACTCACAAAAAGGAAGGCCAGTGGTGGTGAAAAAGGAGGACCTCGATTTCTCAGTTGTGAAGATTAATGGTGCAGACACTGCCATTTAGGCTGGTGGACAAAAATTGTGGCAAGGATGATATACAAGTTAAGTGGGTTTTGCTTCTCAAGGCTCATCGCGCCGTTGGTTCTGTTACATGGTTGGCAACTGTTCTTTGGGTTTTGTTTGGAGCTATTAAGAAAGGGTTGATTAGTAGACAAGTTGTGGCTATTGAAAAAGGTAAATTATTGTTTAAAATCATTAGTATGTTTTTGGTGATTTCTTTGGCTGTGTTGGATTTTGAGGTTGTTGCTTACCTTCAAGGTTGGCATTTTGGGAATACCAATTTGCACATTCCTCATATTTCTTATTTCAAATGTTGTTCCAAATGGCTTATATTGCATGGTTGACGTTTCATTCTGACTGCCAATTTTCATGCACCAGTTCAAGCTCTTTCAAAATTTTGTTTTGTTTTGTTTCTTATCGAATTCGTGGACCGTAGGCTTCTTTGTTTGCAGTGCTTTTGGATCAAATTCAAGTAGGTTAAGCCAAGGAATAACGGGGATCCATTCAAGGATGATGATGTTGAAGGATTTGTGTGCATTTATCCAATGATTTTGGGTCAAATTCCAATGTTCAATGAGAAAGAGGTATGACACCAAACTTCTGCGTTCCATTTTTGCTAAGAGGTGATGTCTAAGCTACCATCAAGTTTCAGTGCAATAGTGTTAACTAATTTTTTTAAGTCGAACATAGATTTTGCAAATGTCGCAAGATAGAATAGTGTGTGTCAAGTTTGATACATGACACATTATCTTGTTGAGATTTTAACTCTCTTGAGAATTATTTGCAACCTCTTAAACAAAGAAACACAAGTACTTTCTTTGTTAAAGCCTGAATTGACATTGTTCTAATGTAGATTATAGATATCATTACTTTAGCTTTCTGCAATGCACAAAGCTTCTTAACATTTAAAGAATAGTAATTATATCGTAGCAGCAGTAGACGAATTTTCATATAATGTTGAAGCGCCCTGCATATCTCTTCCCTAGGTTACCTTAGTCTCTTTTACTCTTGAACACAACAGTTTCATTCACCCAAGTTTCTAAACCCTCATCTTCTCCACTTTTTGCCAAAGCTTTTGTGATTTTTGGCTTTTTGGTGGCTGAGCTTAGACACGGCCATGCCACTACAGGCACGGGCCGTGCCAATCTTTCTGGTCAAGGAAGTCAAAAAATTTCCTCTTTTTCACATCGTATTCGGAAAAAAAACCAACAACACAAATGAAAATAACATAAAACAAAGAAAAACAAAGGAATTAAATATGTGGGTTGCCTCCCACGAAGCGCTCGTTTAGAGTGATTAGCTTGACGGTTAGAAAGCGTCCTTAAAAATGATCAAATAGATCATATTGTGCATATGACGCTAGAAAGCGTTCTTGTACTTTGTGATCTTTAATCATGCAACAAGAATAAAGAGTGGGACCTTTCATAACATTTTCTAAATCAAATCCTAACATTTCATCACTCACTTGAAAAACAATCCTACCATTCTTAACATCAATGATAGCTCCCGCAGTAGCGAGGAAGGGTCTTCCTAGAAGGATAGGGACGCCAGGGTCCTCTTTAATGTCAACTACCATAAAATCAGTCGGGATGTATATCCCTTCTATCTTAACGGGGATGTCCTCAACACATCCAAACGGGTGGGTAGTAGAACGATCAGCTAACTTCAAGGTCATCTCGGAAGGTTTCAACTCACCTATACCCATCCTCTTAAAGAAGGACAAAGGCAACAAGTTAACACTAGCTCCTAGATCGCACATGGTTTTATCTATGGTTTCACTCCCAATCACACAAGGGATGAAAAAACTACCTGGATCTCTGAGCTTTGGAGGCGGCTTCTTAATGATGGTATTACTTTCTCTAGTCAAAGTTATTGTCTCATTATGCTCTATCTTCCTTTTCTTTGAAAAAATTTCTTCTAAAAATTTAGCATATAGAGGCATCTGAAACAAAGCTTCCGCAAAGGGAATATTAATGCAAATCTTCTTAAGCATATTAACAAACTTATTAAATTGTGCCTCCAAGTTGGGCTTAGCAAGCCTTAATGAGAAAGGAACTTTGGTTTTGTTAAGCGGTTTTTCACTCTCTATTATGGCTTTCTCACCTAGAAGCTTAGCACACTCTCCCTCAATGTTTTCAGCCTTAGCAATGGTATCCTATAATTGTTTACTACCCCCTAAAGAAATAGTATTAACATGGGCTTTAGGGTTGGCTTCGGTTTGACCAGGAAAGACTCCCGGTGTTTGAGAAGAAACAGCCACCTGTTGGGCCACTTGGGAGATTTGAGTTTCAAGAATCTTAATATGAGTATCAATAGAGTCTACTTTAGTATTGAGTTTGGAAAGAGAATCATTCAGAAATTCGGTTTGGTTTTTGAGCTCTTGGAGCTGTTTAGATTGGTTCATGACATAGTTTTCCATTAAAATTTCCAAACTTGATTTCTGAGGGACTCTCTGGTTGTTTGCATAGCCAGGTGGTGCCATTTGTCCATAGGAATTTTGAGGGGTTTTGTAAAATTTTTGGTTTTGCCTCATTCCTTGGTTGTATTGAGCGTAATTTATTTGCTCAACACTTTCAATAGCACTACCTAGCTGGCAATCGACACCAATATGACCAAATACACCACAAATTTCACAAGGAGGGGATACAAGAGCAGGAGTGACAACACTAACATTCATTTTGTCAAATTTTAGCGTGAGTGCATCAACCTTAGCAGCTAGATGATCAAGGGAAGAAATTTCATCTATACCTGCCTCTTTTTTAGAGGGTGAAGAAGCAGTTATGGCTCTCTCATTAGTCCACTGGTAGTGGTTCTTGGCCATGTCCTCAATCAAAACGTATGCCTTTGTATAGTTCTTGTTCATTAAAGCTCCACCTGCAGCTGCATCAACAGTCATTTTTGTGGTATGTGATAAGCCATTATAAAAGTGTGGACTAAAGCCACTTCTCCAAACCATGGTGGGGACAATGTCTAAGCATTTCCTTGAAACGCTCCCACGCATCATAAAGAGATTTCCCATCTTTCTGAGTGAACCGTGAGATTTGGTCCCTCTATTTAGCAGTCTTAGAAGGGGGAAAGAATCGGGCAAGGAATGCTTGCCCCATTTGATCTCATGAAGTGATGGAACCAACTTCCAATGAATGGAATCAAGCACTAGCTCTACCCCTTAAGGAGAAGGGAAATAGGTTCATCCTTACGGCCTCTTGGTTCGCTTTCAATGTTCCACTGAGTCTTAAGAAAGTCGAGATATGCAGATTTGGATCCTCAGTGGGTAATCCAGAAAACTGATTATGCTGCACCAAGTTAAGTAGTGCAGGCTTAATCTCAAAATTGTTACCCTCAACCGTTTGGTACACAATAATAGTTTGTGGCTCATCCGTAGCAGGTGTCGCATACTCTTTAAGAGTGCGTTCAGCCATAACGATATTATTTCGTGCCTCTCTCTTTCTCTTATGCAAATACTTTTCGATCTCGGGAACGAATTCACCAAGACTTTTGGTTCTTCGTATAAAAGAGCAAGAACTCAAGAAGTTAACGGTAAAATGAAAGAAAGAAGAAAAGAAAAAGAAAAAGAAAAATTCTAACCACTAACCACTACTAAAAAGTTAATTAAATTGGTTAACTCCCCAGCAGCGGCGCCAAAAACTTGATGTAGTAAATCCGCAAGTGCACGGTTTACCGAAGTAGTAAAAAGAGAGTATCGTTCCAACATGGAGTTGTTCAATTCAATTAAGTTTTATTGGTGATCTGAAAAGAGTTTCAATTTCAAAGTTGTGATTTTAACGGTTTAAAAATAATAATAATAAAAGCGTCTTGGGATTATTGGTTCATCTTGATGACAAACCCTTCACAAACCAAACCCTAAACCTAGAACTTTATATTGGACCTACTTTCTAAATACAAGTTTCTTTTAAGCATATCACATCTTCTTTTGGTTTCAATGAGTGTGTTCCTCTAGCTACCACACCTATTCTCATGGTTGATTGCTATTAGAATTCTTGAAGAACGAAACTTTATTTGTCTCAAGATTTGCTAGACTATTCTCATGTTTCAAAATCCTTGTCTAATTTCACATGTTCCAATATCAAAACTTCTTCTTTCGATGCTTCGCTTTGTTATTTGTGATGATGAATTAACAAGTACTAACCCTCCGTTGTCGCTTTATGAGTTTGATACTTGTTAATTCATTATAAAAACGGTGAAATTAGATTAGAAAGTAGATTTATATAAATTTCACTTGTTCCAATATCAAAACTTCTTCTTTCGATGCTTCGATTAGGATTAGGTCATTAGACTCATCCAACAATCCCAAGACAAGAAGAGTCTACTCACTCATATTCATCGTAGACATAGAAGAGAAGAAGAAGAACATAAATAAAATAACAAGAAAATAAAAGAAGAACTTTTATTAAAGAAAACAATTGTCACTATTGAATTCTAAGAACAAAAGATGATTTTACAAACTAGATGGCTGCTCTATTTATAGTCTAACATTGACTTGAGCCCCAAGAATTAAATCAGTAAAGTGATGCATAAGAAACCATGGGCTCTAGGTCAGAAATACTAAAATAGGCAGCTTGTCGAAGAAGCAAAAGCAGCAAAAGGACAAAAAGGGGCGCGCCTATGTTATATTTTGGTACAAGATCTTCAAATTCTTTGCACAAGATATTTTTGTATAACATCTTCATATTTTTGGCATGAATCAGCTCTAATTCTCCTTTCTTTTGCTCCAAGACTCAATCTTTTCAAATATGTGTTCCTGAAATAAAATAACTTGCAATTGAAGTAAAATAGCTCTAAAAGGAAATAAAAACATATTAAATCTAAATAAAATAAACTTAAATATTTTATAAAAAACACTAATAATTGACTCATTATTGACTCATCATTTATTTTTCATGATGGTTATGGGTTTTGTATGATGTCTATTTATCATTTATTTTTGCAGCGTTTTCTACGTATTGTGCAAACCAATTTGTAGTCTGGACCTTTATAATTAAAGGCTTCATGTAGAAGTTACAAATTTCAGTTTAATTTTTTTGCCTCTAGTTTGTGATTGCCATTATTTTCTTTGTTCACTTTTGCTAAACTCTATTTTAATTGGTAGTGTTAGTTATCAACCATTGCTTGCCGGTTGTGAAAAGATATTTCTTATGTCTATATTTGTATGTAAAACAATGCGAATTAGTCCCTTTATTGTGTGTACATATGTGTTTGCAGTATGTCTGGTGTAAATGTTCATAATGTTGGAGTTTATTTGGTAGTGTATGACATCCCTATATGTAACAAATGATTTGATCTCTTCATTTGTTTTTTCTGTTTTCTTATGGTGTTTGCTTATATTGATTTTAGTTTTTTTGGGTGTTTGCTTATGTTGAATTTTTTTTATTTGATTGCATGATGATATATATGAAGATTGTAGCTTAATGTTGAAAAAGAAAAGCAAAAAAGACTGAGTTTTGATCAAGAAAGAGCTTTGGAAAAGAGCTTTAAGTTTGACAACAAGCTAGCGCAAGTGTCCTGTTCTGTAAGGAAAAAAATACAAGATCAAACAAGATAGGAGTGACTCTGGTGTTCTAAAGTCCAACTTTGATGTTTTTAAGTTTGATTATAATATTATCAATCACTTTGCTTGCATTAACAAATAACTAAGTTGAATTACACTCCCTCCGTTATGCGAATAATCTTACGTTTAATTTTTATTTTTTTAGTCTTTGTGGACTGCAACTTAGAGAGTTATAATGCACATTATTTGAAGGATAAATTAATAGTTTTTTTTTTTCTTTCACATCCATAAAATGTTAAACATAAGTTTATAGTTTTGCTTTAAAACAAATAGAAATTTATAGTTCTAACTTAGTTTTACTTTAGTTATGTGAAAAAAAGTAACATGTGATAATTTTTAACTTAAATTACTTATGTTAAACATGTTCCATAATTTATCACTTTTCCAACCTGCACAATAACCATTTGGATGTTCAATAAACCTTACGTTTATTATCTCCATAAATTGCGTGTCAACATATATACATTTATCATATTCATTTTCGAGAAAGACGAGACCTGCCAAATAATTAACACATTGTTTAACATGTCCCTTCTCCCTAGAAAATTATTCTAATAAATGTTTACAAACAATATGAGCAAAGTTTATGGAACACACACATGGATTGTTACCTTATATAATTGGTTGATTTCCATGACATACGATCTGAAATCTTTTGCCAAGTTTCAGTGAACAAAAGTACGATTATGACAATGTAAGATTTGAAATTAGGCTTCTGGATTTCAACTGTAAGTTACACGTAAGCAATTCATATGAAAAATATTCAAACTTAGGATTTTGAAAAATATTTGTGTCTGTCATGTTCGTACATAATTTGTTCATATGTCTGTCATGTTTGTTCATTATTACTAATTTTAAATTGATGAATAATATTAAGGTTTAGCTCAAGCCCTTTTTGTTGCGGGTGATAAAAGTGAACCATGTGTAGTTGTAAGAGTGATGAGAGCAGTAATGATGGTGGTGGGAATGATATTTTAGTTACGTATGAAAGATCACATGTGATTTTACCAAAGAAGATGAACCCTTGCAGGAGTGAATCTTCTATAATTACGATACCTTCTACTAGTAAAAGAGAATGGTGTGTCTCGACAATGGATGGGGAGATAATTTACAATATGAACCCATTATGTGGTCTAACATTCATGACCCTTGAGCAGGATGACCAACAAATATTTAATTTGTCGATAATCAGTTATATGATAATGAAGAAGCTTGGGTTTTCTTCTTTCATGGGAAATCAATATGATAGCCGAGATGCCACGAGGAAAAAGGTAAATGTTGTTAGCTCTAATTTGTTGGTCACAATCATCATCATGAGCCAGAGGAATGCTAGCAACACATTTTAACATACACTTTTCAACACACTCCATTTGATTGGTTAAAATTCACATGGGACCTACCAAATCATGTGGGTCCCATATACATTTGGTGGGTCTCATGTGAATATTAACCAATCAAAAAGAGTGTGTTGATAAGTGTGTGTTAGAATGTGTGTTACTAGCATTTCTCTCATGAGCAATACCAAGTTTAGATGTGATAATGGAGTCCTGATCTTCTCATTTATGTCATTCTCCATTTTTTTCATTTGGAGATAAAAACACAAATTTTTAAAAAAAAAGTAAAAAATAATTAATGATGGTGAGACTCACTTAGAGATGGGACACATAACTTATATTTTGTATGTATCTTTTTTTGATGACATCTTCCATTTATTTTTATAAATGGAGATGATCCTTACTTATAATAATAAGTTGAACTAGCTCGCAAACAATATTAGGTTTATGAATTTTAGATAGAAAAGATTATTTATGAATAGAACATGATGTGCTACTTATAATTAAACACAGTTTATAATAACCATATTCTACCCTCCTTAAAAAAAAAACATTACCCATTTTCATTCTGTTGGATAAAGACTCTCAACATTTCTATCATTCATATGTGACCACGTCATCATACCAATATAATTTTAAAAATATAATTTAACAATTTTTAATTAAAAACTATAATGTTTAAAAAAAATGAACAAAAGTCTCACTTAGAAGGTATGGCTCAATATGTATGTGGAGAGAAATAGTTTTGTACTCGTACATAATTAGGGGACGTAGATTTGTTGTGTATTTGCCAAACCTTTTCTTTAGCATAATATTTCAACAACATTTTTTCATGAGTAAATGAAATCACAAAAGAATAAGGAATTGATATAGGGATATTACATATCATTACATCAAACTGAAACATAAGAGTTATAGAGGAACAATCAGGTTGAAGAATCGTCCAACTGCAGGAACCATGGTGACAAATTGTAGATTTAAAAAAGAAATTGTGCCAATCTCATTTTTATCATAATTGTTCCAACCTCAAATTGGCAATATTGTGTTTCTGTTTCAAAGATATTTTGTCGTTTGTAAATGGTGTCTCGTTTTATTAAAGAGTGTGGATGTCATTTATAAACTACATTTGTCATTGATAATTAAGTAATGTGAAACTTTAGGTGTATTGCAACAATTATTATTTTTGCTTTGCCTTTTAGATGTTTAAATTGTTGTATGAGAAACACAAAACTAAACTAAAATTTAAAGAAAGAGTAAAAATAGAGTTAAACCCATAAATCACAACAAGATAACTCAATAGATAATATAAGTAATAAAAAAGCTTAAAACTCTAAGGATAATACAAGTTATAATATTTAAAAAATAAATAAAAGAAGACTCTATTGCAGCAAAAATTCAAAATAAGAGAGAGGTTGCCTCCATCCACAAAAGGGATTTGGGAACAACAAATAAAGAGAATGGAGGAAAGAAATTAAGGATGAGAGAGAAGAAAAGCCTTTGGTTTACTTTCTGTTTCTTCAATTACCTCCCTTTTGTTTTCAATTTATAGGCTCCAACCCCTCTACTAGTGATACATAATCAGTTATATGGTTTTGTTTGTTTATTGCAGAAATGAAACAAATGTGCAGTTAGCAGAGATGAAAGAGGAATGAAAAAAGTTTACTTTTTGATAACTTGCATACTTGGTGAAAATAGGGCTCATGGTCTGCTGTGAGTGTTATAGTAGAATTATTTGAGGCAAGAATGAGGGGAAAAACATTGACTATGCAAAAGGTAAATTGGTATTACACTCAAGATAGTAAAATGTATATTTGATTCAAATTAATATTTTTTATTAAAATAATTATGTCTTTAGAATTAACTTTAACATAAAGTTATGATCTATAAAACTTCAAAAATTTGGTCTAGTAGTAAAAAGACATATCTTGAATTTGAGAGGTTTCAATTTCGAGTTCCGCTAATGCTTTTAGAGGGAGGTAAATGTATTTAAGATCGAAGGTCTTTTCTGCTTTGAATTTAGACATAATCCCCTCATCCTAAATTTCTACTTGAAAAAAAAGTTATGATTTATAACTTTAGACACAAAACATGAAGAGGGAATACCACTTTCGAGGCCAAAATGTAATCATTTTTTACACAAAAATCATAATTTTTGGAGGCTAAAGTTTTAGTTGGGATCAAAATTACTACAAAAGTAATAATTGAAGGATTGAAAAGATTGAATTGAAAAAGGGGCACAATTTTACGAGGGTGATAAAATAGAAGGAATAAAAGTGCACTTAAACATTAGCATTTTAATCTCCATTTTAGAGTAATTTTCTTACAAGGTAAAATAATATGTTATTACTTTAAAAAATTATATAATCTACAGAATTAGTTTGACAAAATTGGGGTACCTCACCATATGAAACCCAATGTCCATAGTCCCTCGTTCTCAAAATAGTCTAATATGGTTTTGAGAAGTGTTGTGTGTGACACCCATTATCGTGACAATGCTCTTTTTTTCCCTTTCTAAACGATTAATCTATTTTTCAAGTCGAGTAGAACAATAATTGTTGTAAAGCTCTTTCTCAAAAAATTTAACATTGTTACATTTTCATAACCGAATTCAAACTTACATTTTCGGAACCGAGTTCAAACACAAGATCTTTGGTTAAGTTGTCAGAAATTATTTAAGAGCATTAATAAAATTACAAGAAAATTTTCCTTTTGAAAATACGTACTCACAAGATAAGAAATATCATATAATAAACTTGCTTAATAAACATAAATCAACTTACAAAAATACCATTAAAAATGAAGGAGTACGATCCCAATAGTTTGTCACGTTATATATAAATCCAAATATCAATGTCTCCGGTGACATTTGATTACACCTCTTCAACTTTGATTTCCTTTTCAACAGGCGCGTATGCACACTAAATTCATTGGGGTCAGCTGACCCCACTCCATTGTTTTTTTATAACACAAAATGTGATATTTTTATTTGATGACGCCACTTGAAATTTTGTGTTGACCCCACATAACATTTAGTACACTTGTTTTGAAGGATAATCCACCTACTAATACATAAAACACAAACGAAATAGCATGTTCAGGAAAGGATGAATTGAAATATTGCATACCAAGAAATCTTTGAGCCAAATTATCATTAAGCCAAATACATGACATCAATTTACTAAATGATAATTTTTCTCTACCAAGAAATTATCATTAAAAATTAAATAGAATTAGATTTGAAAGCTCAAGATTTTATAGGAACTAAAAACATATTTAACCTATCATTTTATTGGTTTTTAATTTAAATATTTTTTATATAAATATTATAATAAACAATATTGACCCCACATATTGAAATTTCTGGATCCGTCGCTGCTCTTCAGGTTCTCTGGTCTTATAGTTATAAGTGTCTCCGGTGAGCCTGCATTAACATATCACTCGATTACTATTCTCTTGGAGTAGTTAAAAAGAGAAATCCAAGAGTCAAAGTAACATGTCAGTATGTCAACACATTTTTTAGGACAAGCTGGAGACAAATCCAAGTAAAGTGAAAGGGTCTGATATAATAACTACGAGTTTTTAGTGAGACAATTTCTTGTGTGTTTTTCACACCTAACACCTTTACGTTGAGCTTCTTCATGCAGCTCCTCAAATGGATTTTGAAGCTCATGATATGAAGGTAAAGGTAAAATATCTGAATCATAATCACTTACCTCATGCTCTTCATGTAGGTGAGCCATCAGTTGCCGTCGGAGCTATTTGAAGAAGCTTCCTCAGCTTCTTCCCACATTATATAAGCTCTTCTACCTTTTGCCTTGTGATTTTGACCTCATTGATGCTTTTCCTTTCTGTTTAATATTGTTGGACATTCACTATTCATGTGACCAACTTTGCCACATTGATGTTATCAACATTCATAATATCAAATGAAATCATCCAAACATCCTCCAAATTATTGAGTTTTTCCTTTAAGACATGATAGGCATAGCATTTCTTTTGTCATACCACCCAAACCATTTGGATTGTTATGTGATTTTTTTTTTGTTCTATCTTAAAGTAAAGCTATGATCCAACCTTCCACAATCCACATTCAACTTTTTAAAACAAAAAAAGAAGACTACATTGAAGGTAGTCTACTAATATTTTCAAAGTTTAAAACACTTAATAATGAACATTACCAATAATAATTACAATGTCAAAAATGCCAATCAACATCCAAAACAGGCTTATAAGCAAATGATAAATATTTAAATAAGATTCATGATGGTGTACAACAGATACGAGCATCCCAATTATTTTGACAGCTTTAAGAAACTCTCAAGTTGGTCCTTATCAAACTGCTACATGATGTTTTCTAGTCAGTTTCAGCTATACCAAACACACCACTGCTGCAACTAATTTAAATCCTCAAGTGAAGATCTACATTGGCATCTTCACATGAGAATGATTTTGCTTCTACCGGAGATATGTGACATTTATATAATACATAATATATACCTGGCATTTAAATAATACACACTTTAGATGGGGGAAAAAAGGTCAAACTGATAGTAATTTCTATAGCAAATACACATTGTAATCAACAAAGAACCGACAGTCTGACACCGAACACAACACTAACACGTAGACACCGGTAATAATTTAAGAAAATAAAAGTGGTTGAATGTAACTACAAGTGTTATGTGTCATGTCAGTGTCGGATGGTGACACGTGTTAGACACCAGAGACGCCTTTAATTGAAGTGCTTGTGCTAAATAGGCATAGGATAATAAATTATTAAGGATATAAGATCCCAATGTCATGTTGGTCTGGTATGGTTTTGAAAAACAATGTCGAAGTGAAGGCTGTTACTTAAATAATACTGAGATTGCAATCTATGTAGTTTCAGCAAATAGATTATTCGAAGAACTTGAGAATTTGCATTCTGAACGTAACTTCATTTACATTTACATACAGGCTGATGAAGATAGTCTGTAAAGAAACTACTATTCTACATTTACTTTCATATTCAGAATTAAAAACTTAAATGTGTGCTGTTTGCAACATGCATGCTAAGTATTTTTTGCAGTATTACAAAATTCATCTTTATCTTTATAATCAACAAAAGTAAGTGCAATCAGAATCCAGAAAACTTGCATGTGTGTTAAGTAATGGATGAACGAATGCCATTTATGTCACTAATCAAAGAGATGAATGAGAAGGGTGAAAAATGAAAATGAACTACCTCTTAAAGAACTGGGTAATGTACCGCACTACAAAACACATCAGTACAATCACCAAAATATCTGTAATAGTTAAGGAACTGAAATTAAAGACATAATGTAACTCTTTTGTAAAAAATATATTTACGTGATTTGAGTTGTCTTTCAAACAAAAAAGACAGCAAAACAACTATTGTTCTAACAAACTTAAAAGTACATAATTTTACAACAATTTATGAATCTCAGTTTCAACAAAATCCCTACATAAATAACTAACATGGTTACAGAAAACGTTTTAAGATAACTACGAAGGAAAAGACATCTAAAGTAATCAAAATCTATGTAGAAGAAAGTGAAATAAAGGATACTGAATGAGCAACGCTCCCACCAATCCAACATATAAAGCCCAAAAGTAACATTGTAAAGGTGGACCTTTTGCTGAACCCAATTCATGACTTCCAAAACTGCAAAAAAAAAAAATTTTGGGGTCATAATCTTAATATAAAGGTCAAAATGCATTCTCAGTTTGTATATACAGGAACGCAAGCATTAACTATTTGTATAATTCATATGCATTTCTTATTAATATTATCTATCATACATATTTAGCGAGCAAATCAATATTTGTGTATTCCCTCAAGCCATGCATTACTGATGGATACAAAAAATATTTATATCACATGTATAAATCCTAAAATTATACACTACTCAAAATTAAAGACATGTTCAAAAATAAAAAATATAATCTAGAGTAGACATATAAATCACCATCTGTGGCAAACTTGCTCAGGCAACAGTCTCGGAGTATATGAGTCGCTATTAAAATACAAATACCTACTGAGGAATGAATAATAACTTAAAATGTTTTTTTGCCATTAGTTAGGCATAAGCTGTAAAGTATGGTCTTATACTACACGTTTCTGTGAGCTGAAGCTTACGAAAATATTTTTATTTACGAATTACAAAATCAAAAGAGTAGTGAACAAAGTTAATGAGTTAGACCAACTAGGTGAGTTGCAATTCAGAGAAGCAGCCTGATTTGAATTCTCAATAGCAATCATATACAGAATCCAGGACAAGTTCAGAGCTAATAAACTACTTTTGTCGGACATTGTTTTCCAAACACCAACTTGAACTCCAAACTAAGCACATTTGATACTGTTAAGTGTTTCTACTATCTGGTTGAATTCTTGTACGTGGGCGTATAAGCATATATTTAAGATTACAACACCAGCCAAGAAAATATAACATCAAATAAGAGGGCCAACACAAACAAATCATTGCTCAGTTTCAACAATTTTTTATTGGCTGCTTCACTAAAATTATGGATCAATCGACTCGTTGATTTGACATAAACCAAATACACTAGTTACGTTAAAAAAGAATTTGCATCACATCTTAACTCTTACACTTTAATCGAGTACAGCCAAATCCTAAGCTCTTGAATGTATTCTTTTCAGATTCAGATGCATGATCGATCTAGACATTTAAAGATAAGATAAAATGTTTGCCCGACCTAAAGACATGTCATGTTCGATAATAAAAACTATATTTTAGACACACCAATAACCATCTGTGGCAGATTTCCTTAGGCAACAGACCCGGAGTATATGAATCACTATTAAAATACAAATACTTAACAAGGAATAACTTAAAATGTTATTCCATTCGTTAGGCATAAGCTGTAAAGTATAGTCTACACTGCACATTTAAGTGAGCTGCAGGTTAGGCAAAATAAATTATATACCAATTACAAAATCAAAGAGTAATGAACATAATTAAAAGGTTAAACCAGCTAAGTTAATACCAATTCAGAAAGAAGTCTTAATTGAATTATCATTAGCGATCTTATACACAATCCATGAAAATTTTAGAGATAATAAACTGCTTTTTGTCGGTCATAGTTTTGCTAACACCCAACATAAATTCCAAAAATTATGCACCTTTGATGCTCGTAATTGTTTCTGCTAACTGGTTGAATTCTTGTAAAGTGTGCATAAAAGCATGCATTGAAGATTACTACACCAGCTAAGAAAATATCACATCTAATAAGGGAGCCGACACAAACAAACATTGCCTAGTTTCAACATTTATTTACTGGCTGGTTCCATTCAAATTATGGATCAACCGACCCATAAATTTGACATAAACCAAATACATTACTACACTAGTTATGTTAAATAATAACCTGCGTCACTTAACTCAAGTCTCAATCGAGTACAGCCAAATCCCTAAGCTCGGGAATGTATTCATTCCAGATTCAGATACATGATGAATATAGACATTTAAAGCTAAGACATTTTGTCCAACCTCAAGACCTATTTATGGATAACTGGAGAATGAGGTTAAAAAGTGACTTGTTTGTCTTAATATAAGTGAATGTTTGGATGCATTGACAGAAGTGTCAAAATTAGGTCTGTCTTTTGTCAAAAGTGATTTTAGCAAAAAATCTACATGTTTAGTTACTCTGAATCAATATTGAATTTCCCTCCAATCATTGTTTGCTTTTGGGTTTAAAACTATTGTTTTTGCACATCCAAACATAAATGACTTGATTTCATACATACTTATACACTTCTGTTTCACATTCACAAAAGCCATTTTGCATTATGAAATTTGAAACATGATAAAAACAAAGCAAATAACATAAAAGAAATAAAAAAGAAGAGAAATTGATCGCAGTGGGAATCGAACCCACGACCTTTAGATTCGGAGTCTAACGCGATATCCACTCCGCTATGCGACCATTTTGTAACAAACAAGCATTACTCAAAACTTATACAATACAATCAAGCCTTCGATCAGATCTTGTTTGATTATTTTCAAATTGAAAGAAAATCTACAAACTTGATTGAGATCAAAATAATTGATAGAAGCAAAATGAATATAATGCGTGACATGGAAAGAAAAATTAATTTGATCGCGTGCGTACCTGGTGCGATCGCATGAGAGTTGAAAGATCCAAAAAATGTTGAATGATCGGTTCTTACTTACTGTGAGATGCAAATACAGACAAATTTGTGAAAACTATGTTTCTGTTTTTCACTATTTCCCCGTGAAGTGAAAAGGATTAAGACAACAAAAACAAAATTGTTTGATTAGAACATGATTTGTTCTTTATTATTTGTTGTTGACCTCTGGTTAGAGATGCAGTGACTATGGTTTGTTTGGTGGGCTTATTAGAAATGTGGGTTGAGCCCATTTCAAGTTTAAAAGAAGAAATTTTTTAAACACCAGCAATTTACCAATATAACATCATCGACAATTAATTGCCATCAGTTAAAATCTATCAGCAGTTAACTGTCGATGATCATTTACGTTTTTTTTTGGTGTCTTTCAGCCTTGTTTAAAATGTAAACAGCAATTTTCAAAAAATTCTCACCTTACCAGCCTCCGAATTTCCAAGTTTAACCCATTCAGATGGAGATAATATAATTTGAATAATTTTTACTGTATTTTGGATTATAATAATTTGAATCCCCTAAAAGTCAAAAAAAACAATTGTAACTTACCATGATTCATCCAAATCTTATTTCATCATGCTTCAAAGAATAAATTTGAATTTAAAGGATACATGTATTTTTTTTTTTAGTTTACATTGATATTTGACAAAAATTTGAAAAATTACTCACGCAATCATTTAACTTAATTTCACGTAACGTTTTCGCCGTTTATCTTTTTTCGTGTTATTTTTCATCTTTTCGATCAATTTGCATATAAATTTTCAAAATTCAAATATATGTTAATGTTTAGATATGAGCTCTTAGGCTTTGTTTTCAAGTTTGAAGGGGAATGGAGGGGCGGGGTTTGGAAAAAAATGAAAGAGCAAATGGAAGAAATAGATGATATTGAGAGGAAAATGTTTTGAGGGTTCACTTTTGTTCATAATACAAAATCCTACTTATTTGGAGAAACTTAAAAGTTATATTCGGAGAAAGTTTTGAGAAGTTTCGAGTGTATTCATGAATTCTTCAAAATTACACTTTAAAAAAAATATGAAAGATTTTATCATTTTCTCTTATATTTTCAACCCTCCAAAGTCTTCCCTTTTCTACCCCTTCAAACTTGCAAACAAAGCCGGAGTGTTCAAACATATGGTCTCTCACTCATGTTTCTATATGAATTTTAGACTTGATGCTTATAAATCAATATGCAAGTAATCTATAAGGACAAAAATTACCTAAAAAAATAAAATAAAAGACAAAATTGTTATCTAACTAAGTTAAAAGACAACTGAATGTTATTTATTTATTCATTTATTTTGAAAGAACTGAATGTTATTTTATCATCGACTAGTTTGACAAATTAATAAGTATGTTAAAAAATTTAACATGTTTATTAAAAAGTATAGTTCAACAACCTTGGTATATGGTTTCAACAAACCTTAAAAGAAGGAATGAAGGTATTGATTGGCTAGGCAAGTGTTGTGCTTCTTTTGATGATATGCTCACGACATGGAGTGCTTCTCCTGCATAGTTCTATTTAGGAGTGTTCAAAACCGAACCAATCTAATAGAAAAACTGCAAACCAAACCAACCCAAATCGAAACCGCAAAAAACCGTATTTGGTTTGGATGTATTCGGTTCACTTTTTTACTCAACCACATGGTTTTGTTTGGTTTGCGGTTTTCATTTTACCAACCGAACCAAACCAAACCAAACCAAACCGCAACATAATAAAAATACTAACTAAAATCTATGTCACCTAGACCAATACTCATAGAAACTCAATGAAAACTTTTATAAAATGACATGTTTTTTCTCTTGTTAGGCTTCTTCTTTGCTTTTTATTTCAAAAATGTATCTATGTTCTACTTGAACTTTTAGAGAATGATAAAATCTAAGTATTTTACATTTCTTACACAATAGAATTAATTTTTGTCCACGTTTTAAATTTGGTTTATGTTGTTTGATGAAAATGAAAATGTAATGTGGAATGAAATTAAAAACATTGTCGGAGCCTTGCTGAAAATAAGTTGTGTTTTACCTTTTTGACTCGATTTTAATGTTGGAAACAAAAAAAATTATTGTCTAAAAAAACCGCACCAACCGATCCAACCCAAACCGCATTTGTTTGGTTTGGTTTGGTTTAGATTGTGTTTTAAAAGTCAACCGAACCAACCCAAACCGCATGCTTTTTTATCTTGCGGTTTGGATGGCTTTTAATCTCAAAACCGAACCAAACCGCACCGCGAACACCCCTGGTTCTATCTATGTTCTCTTGGGGATTTTTTCGGGTGTATCCACCAACTTAGACCTCAACTCCCTCTTTCTAAGAATAAAAGTTGTAAAGTTTACAATGATGTTTATCTATCATTTTTGTTGGGTTTAAGTGTAAGTGGTTAGTCTTATATATAGGCTAATTGTTGGTTATAGAATAAAGATAATTCATATATCTAATGTTGTAAGATTTTGAGAGTTGATTTGGTGTCTCGGTCTCTTGAGAGTCTTGAATCTTTTATTACGATGTTGCTCCCGATGTTTATCTAAACTCCCCCAAAATATGATATAAGAGTCTTGATTCAATTTCATGGGGGAGTGAGAGTGGATCATGGTGTATTGGGATCCTTGTATGGAAAGTCTTATTGTCGGATTCAAGTGTGAGTGGTACCTCGGCCTCTTGGTGGTCTTGGATCGTTTAGTTAGGCCTTAAAGTATAAACTCATCATGTTTTTATTTTTTATTTTATTTTTATTTCAAAGCATCAGACACAAAACTCACAACTAATTGTAGAGAAGTGAGAAATTGCGGATTCGAACTCGTACCTCGTTATATCAAATGTCTCTACTGTCTTTTATCATCTAAGTTATATTTATGCGTCAAGATACACCAATTTTTCTTACTATTAATCAAGTTGTTAATGATTAAATTAACGGATTTTCATATATTTTAGGGACTAAATTGAAGGATTTTATATACTTTAGAAATTACTTATTATATTTATATAGTTTGAAGACTAATTTGAAGAGAGAATAATAGTTTAGAAATGATTTATTTCACTCTCAATATTGACTCACCACGTTATAGTATGGCCACCATGTGCTTATTATTTAACATTAACATGTTCACTTTCCTTTTATGTCTCTTGGTTCATTCACACCTTATGTTTCAAGGTTTTATGCTTTGTTGTTTTTTTCTTTCTTTCTCCATGTACCTCCTCCTCAATTTCTATTAGAATTTGAAAACATTGATTTCCTGTAATTCGTAAAACACAATATTATGTACTTGAACAACAAACATTGCCAATTAGTCGCCACTTACTTGCAATTTAAGAGTTCATACACGTGAAACAAAACAATATGTAGTTGATCAAATTGAATGGTTGGTGGTACGATTTATGACACTTAATTTCTATTATTTATTTTTGTTGATAAGATTTTCTAGCCGATATTGTCCTCGTGCAATCTATTTAATCATTGATACACTGAACTTGTGATCAAGTTAAGCTCTATTAGATAATTTGTTTATTGCTAATCTAACTTAATTAGCCATCATTCTCTTCTGGCTCCTCTAGATGGGTGGCTCAAATGAATTTTCGATGATCTTTCCATTTTCCATCAGACAAAGTTATCATTTTCAATGATTTGTCATTTTCCAACCAATTGAGATTTTTCAACTTAACAACTTGGTTGTAAATGAATATATTGTAATTTATTTGTAATATTATGATTGCATCACTTGGTTGTGCCAAGCAATAGCTGACCCAGATGACATCAACGTGCACCCTCCACTATAAATTAATTTTATATATTTACAATTTTCTATTCTCAATTATTTGCATCTTTAGATCGTTCATGACAAAAATATAGATTACATATTGCAACGTTTTGTTTCTCGGTTTGACTCTTTCGATTTGAGATGTTTTCCATAAAATAATAAGACAATTATGAATTTTTTTTTTAAAAAAAGTAATGCTTTGTTATTAAAAACATGATAACATGGTCAATTATGTATAACTTATTACACGTCATATTACTTTTGTGAAATGGAAAATGTTAAAAGAGTGTCCTTAGAGGACCGTTTACGGATAAAAATATAAATTTGTGTTCTCAAATAGTGTGGTTTCCAATTCAAAATGTTTACTTTTGATTTCCTTAACAAATGTTCTTAAGACACTTGTTAGTATGACCTTTTAAAATTTGCAAACTTATGGCAGGTCAGACTACCACATCACTTAACTCTTATGTGTAACTTAAATACCATATGGTGTAGATGTAGATATTAATCGCTCGAGTCAAATAATACCACAATAGATGATAAAACTCTCTTTAAGATGTTTTAAGGTTGAAACTTATGATCTTTCTTTAAGTTGGAAGAGATCTTATATATGTGCTTTTAAGTACCACCTCCCTTGTTTTGATGATGAACTTGTGAACGGCTACTTATATAGGCGTCGATGAGGCCTTTGTCTAGTGATGGTAGAGCCGTTACAAACGACTTGCATGAAGGTTGTAATACATGGTCGTTACAAGTAGTTGAGCTATTATGTGAATTTATTGAAACAAAGAGTATATCAGACGAGGAGAAGATTCTTCTCACTTGAGCCTATGCAGAAATAAACTCTAATTGATGGCGAACTGAATTTTTGACCGGTCGAAAACAATAAAGAATCAAAGTGTCTAATATTTATAATTTAATAAAACCAAAGTAAAAAAAAATATTAAGGGTCTAAAGCAAAATTTATAAATAACTTAAATGATAAAAACATAATTTAACCCTTTTTTTTCTTTGAATTCTTCTTTTGAATTATGCCTACATGGAAAGTAAAACAAAAAGAGACATGTGAACTACTTAATTAAGCGCATTTGATTGGTGCATGGAATATGCGCATGATATTATAAGATACCAAGGTAGATTCGTATTTATAAATAAAATAAAAAACATGTCTATAATGCACGATTAAAATAAAACTTAACCATGGATAAAAGTTGTTTCCATCACTAAATAGTAAGTCTTACTATTAAATTAAATTAAATATGTTAAAGTTTGTTCACAAATCCTAACTCAATTTATATAAATGTCAAAATTATTAGCTCGTGTGAGAGAAGTTTGAATTCTAACTCCTTCATTTATGAAGGTGAGTTTCCAAAGCATAACTAATTTACTTATTCGCATTAAACAAAGCTTATAAAGTAATGGACATGTGGATTGAGTGCGCAGAAAGAGTAGCACCACATCCCACAAACGGTTCCATCAAAGGTTTACAATTACATCAACATCTAATTGTTTTTGGCTACACTTGCTCCTTTTGTTTTTGTTACCACATCAACATCGTCTCTATGTAAATCAAATTTATTTATGTATTTATTGACAAGGTTTAATAATGCAAAGTGACATAAATAAAAAAAGGTATAACGATGTGGATCCGACATGAGCAACCTGCACAGGACAGCTGAACACGACGTCAGTGCTTCCCACTTGGCTTTTCATTTGCTTTGGCCTTTGGTGATGAACTATTTCTTTTCCCTTTCAAAAAAAAAAAAAACTATTTCTTTTAAAACAAAACTAAATTGTATTAATTAAAATAACACTAATATATATTTGACAAATTCTTATTTACCAATAAACCAAAAATAGGTAGGGTTACTCATGGTGAGCTGATATCAATTAAAATTATTTAATTTGTCTTTCACAATTTTTTTCTAAAGAAGCTAAATTAGTCACCCAAATAAGTGAGTCATTTGTAAAATAAAAATAAAAAAAGTCCTAAAATAATAATTAACTCATAACTTTTCAATCAATATTAATTACTTTTTTTCTTCTAATTATAACTCTAATTAATAATATTTTCATCACATTCTATAACTTTAATTTTTTTTATTTTTGTGGTGGTCAGGGTTCGAACTCAGACTTTGCATATATTATGCATTGTCCATACCAATTGAACTAAGCTCACGAGAACTTCTATAAATTTAATTAATAATACCTTCATCATTCTCAATTCAATATATTATATTTTACATTCATGATAATGAATAATGCATCAATACTTGACAAGATATTCAAAACATCTCTCACACACTTTTTTTAACATGTGTAAAATGATCAAGATACTTGGTTATTACATGACAGAGTGACTATAAAGATAAATAAATAATTATGATTGATGACAATTCAACAATGGTAACCACACACATTTGTTGTCACCTAAATATCGTACCATTGTCTTTGAGAGAATTTGACATCTTTCTCTTGATGTTGCAATATTAAAGGCTACGTCTCTCTTACACTTTTTTTGGGTACAAGTTACACTTTTTTTAATATGTGTAAAATGAACAAGAGATTCAGTTATTATATGACAGAGTGGGTGGAAAGATAAATAAATAATTATGATCGATGATAATTCAACATTGGTAACTACACACATTTGTTGTCACCTAAATATTGTACCATTGTCTTTGATAGGATTTGACATCTTTTTCTTGATGTTGCAATATTAAAGGCTAGGAATATCTCATTTGATTTAGTAAAAAATTGATGTTGCAATATTAAAGGCTACAAAATATCTCATTCGATTTAGTAAAAAAAAATGCATTTGATGAAATGGTATGTTGTTGTTTTAAAATGGTTTATGTGAATGTTTGGATTAGTTGTGCATGATGAAATAGTAAAAAAAAAAAAAAATCTCATTTGATGAAATGGTTACGGGTGAGACATTGATGTTGATTCGTAAAAAACAAACACAAGCGATTATAAAGGTTTTAAGCACTTATACTTTTTTCTATTTTTTTCTACTAAACCAACATTGAACCAATTATTGTCTTTGTCGAGAGAACAACTAATATAATGAGTTTTCACTTGGGTTGACCTGCAACCTTTTTTTTAAAGGTCTCAAATTCGTTTCTCTTCGATGTCAATTTAAATAGATTAATTTAACTTCATAAAAAAATTGATATTCGTACAACCATTTTTTGACAACTTTTGAAACAACCTTCTCTCATACTCATATGTGTTTTTATTCTCTCTCTTATTCTTTCTCTCTCCATTGTTTTTTTTCAATCACAAGAGAAGAAAAATGGTTGTCACCCAAATTGTCTAAGTATTAGTTGTACAAATATCACTCCTAAAAAAAACTAGAGTCGTGTCCCTCATTGCAAAAGTTTGAATGATTTTCAAACACTAATCCAACATATCTTAGAAGACACGTCTACACTAAAAGCCACCTTTAACTTTTTATTATATACGATAGAACTTCTCCATTTCTTCCCTAAAAAAATCCTCTATTTCTATATTGACAATAGAGAACTTCTTCTCTCCTCGAAGCTCCATTTATTTGTTTTTTAGATTTTCATATAAGTATCTTGAATGTGATTTTTTTTAAGGTATCCTAAATGGAGTTAATCGTAGATAGAACGATAAAATTAAATGTACATCAATTAAAATCTTAACTCAAATAATCAATTAATTTGAGAGATCAATCACAGTGTTCACTTGTGGGGTTCCATGTAATGCCTCTATGAATTAGCTCATAGAAATTGTCACAAAGAGGATACAAAGTTAATACTTTGAGAGGAGCCGACTCCAAGGTCTCATGTCAATACCACCACCACCAATCCATTTGGGTTAATTTATTAATATATTATTATTAAATTATTTTTTCAAATAATTATTCTTTACCAAAGATATTATTATCTTGACCGAAAAGAAGATATTATTTTTATTATATTTAATATTTACTAAAATCTAGAATGATAATTAATGACAAAAAACTTATGTATAATCAAATTATTATATTTATATAGTCAAATACAATTAAATATTAAGGTAATTAATGACAAAAATATAAGTGTAATCAGTGTGTCATTTATAAAGTAAAATATAATTAAGGCTTAATTGATGATCCAATCCTTAATTTAATTCTTTTTTTTAAAGTAGTCCCTTAACTATAAAATATTTCAATTTGGTCCCTTATGTCTTCTGTCGTTACCTCTTTTGATTCTATCCGTTAATTTTTTAATGTTTAATATTTTTTATATAATTTCAACAATTGCATGTCCATTGTATACAACAATGAACCACCAACACCTAATTTTTTTTCTCTGTTTTCATCTTCTTCCTTCCACCACTCTTTCATATTGATACTAAATTCAACACATTCATACAATATACCAGGGAAAAAAGACAACATTTAACCAACAAATAAAATTCAGATTCAACATCATGAATTCATGTCTTCCACATACTCTTTAAATTAACCTTCATCAAGTGTATGTGGAAGGTTGATGAAGTTGTTGCTGAAGATCATGAAGAGACGAGGGAAGAAGATGAAAAAAAGTGAAAAGAATATTAGGTGTTAGGGGTTCATAGTAAAGTACAATAAACCCCTACATGATTCAACTATCCTCTTTTAAAAAAATAATCAAATAATTAAAATTAAAAAGTTTAACAAGGTCTATGATAGACCACCTTTAAATATGGTTCATCTTAGACATTTGATGTTAAAAGCTAATAGAGAGAACCAAAAAAGCTAACTACATAAGATATAAGGGACCAAATTAAAACATTTTATAGTTAAGGAACTAATTTGAAAAAAGAATTAATTTAAAGGACCAGATAATCAATTAAGCCTATAATTAAATACTTATATTTTTTTACCAAAATTAAATATTTACTTGAATATTTTTTTTTATAAATAGAGAAATACATAAGTTACCAATTTGGTGCGATGCAAATGATAAGTATTTGACTCTTTAACTATTTATTTCTTTTCCTCTTAAAAATGATGTCCTTAGAAGAGTTACTCTTAAAAATGACGCATAGTAACATCGAAGTCACATATTGTAGCTTTGAAAAATCAGGATAAAATTACATCGATACGTAAAAATGATGAACAATCAGTGCAACTTTTACAAAATGCAGATGATTCATCATGATTTCAACAAAGACACATGATATAAACATGCAAGAGTGGACTGGTAGCTTCATCGACATGGACCGACAAATGGGAGCTTCCAAACACATACTAAAACATTTTTTGGTCTCTTGACGACATGACAATCACCATTGGATTTCAAGCTCACAACAATTAGATTTTTGCATCGAACCTAGATAAAAGTATTCAACATAACAATATTGACATTTATCAGTTGAGTTAGACGTTACGAACCAAACTAAAAACATACTATTTACTATGTCTCTATCACTAAATAGTCTTTTTATTCAATTGTTTTTGCCAAAAACAATACGATATTTGTTTCATTCAAATTGACATAATACATCAGGTACATTAACATTAACATGTTCAACATCGTTAAAAACGTATAAGGTGAATCTTTTAAAAAACTCACAACACCCAAATTAATAACATACAATGACAAAATACATATAAATAATACGATAAAATCTAAATAGTCACCGAAATACTCATGCTTTTGGATAAAACTTTGACGCACAAATCATTTTGAATTTGTAGTCATTAATCACTAAATAGTTATTAAAATATAACATTTAAGTCTATTATTTTCTGTGGGTCAGAAAAGTTCATCACAAAACTTTGTGGTTAAGAAAATCTCAACTACAAAGATTTATTAATTTATCAATAAATCATATTTTGACCAAAAAAAAAACATCTTTCTCTTCTCATCTATATAAAATATCAAACATTATTTCACACTCTGTTCTTTCTCCTCTTCTTCTTCTTTTCAAACCTTTCATAACCATTCGCCGGAGCAACCTTCGCCGGAGCTCCGGCAATGCTATTCTCCAACCACTGAATTCACCGTTTCTCAGTGATGGGGATACCATCAGACGACCTCGTTGTGATTCAGCATGCCAAGAATGCAAACGAACCAACCATTGTCACTGTCAATTGTCCTGATAAAGCTGGTCTTGGCTGTGATCTTTGCAGAATCATTCTTGAATTCGGTCTTCGTATTACTAGAGCTGGTATATCGCTTTTCTCATCTGGGTTTCTTTAGTTTTTGTGAAATTTCTTATCTTTTCTTCATTTTGGATTTGTTTAATGGTAAATTTTGTTCAATGGATTATATAGTATTTGAAAATTGTCGAAATTTTGTTGTAACGTGTGAGACAATGATCTAATGTATTGTTTTTGCGAAATAAAGAGAAGATATAGATATGATATCTCAAAATTCAACTCAATGTATGTTTGGATTGACGATGAGTTTGGCAGAATCACGGTGACGCGTGCTATTGTAGTTTTTGAAAAAGATATGTTTTAAAAACATGTACTAATATTTGTTTGTTTCCATTATTTTTTTGTCAAATTGAGATCCATCATCATTTTAGTGTCTCTGGTGAGGAAAAAGAGGAATATGCTTTTGTATGACGATAACGGTAGTTGGTGTTTCGGGCAATTTTCAGTTATTAGTCCATGAGGGACTAGGTGGTTCACCGTAGAACTTGCCTTCTTACCAACTCTACTCATTGTTTTTATTGGATTATTTTTTTTTAAAAGTTCCTTTGGAATTTTTTGGAAAAATATATTAGTGGAAGAAGAACAATGCATAGTTAAATTCTTCAGTTTATTCATTAATTGAACTTTGGAATTATGTTTTGTTGTTGTTTTTGGTTTGTTTTCATGATGAATTGTTGATGTTGATGTAGACATTTCAACCGATGGAAGATGGTGTGCTACATAGTTTTTTTGCTTGTTTTACTTGGATTTTAACTTTTATCTATTTTTTATTTTCTGATGACCCTTTTTGCATATAGATTAGCAACCATGATTAAAAAAGGCCCCTTTTTGATTTTTCAAAAAGAAAAAATCTCAGATGAAGAACATTGCATAATTTAAATTTTCAGTTTATTCATTTTTTGAACTATGGAATTACATTTTGTTGTTGTTTTGGTCTGTTTTCATGATGATTTTTTATGGTGATGTAGACATTTCAACGGACGGAAGATGGTGCTTCATTGTTTTTTGGGTTATTCCACATCCGGCATCACTCAAAATTGATTGGGAAAACTTGAAAACAAGGCTTCTTTCACCTTGTCCTTCATGTTTGTTTTCTTATAATTTCAATCAACGAAATCCTTCACCACCTCCAATTTACTTGTTGAAAGTTTGGATTATTGATCAGAAAGGATTACTACATGGTAACTAGTTATATTATCACTTTTATTCTCTCTTTTGCTGTCACAAATGGAATGGAATATAATATTTTTTAACACTATTTTTTCGGTTAATTTTGTAGATATTAATGAAATCTTGTGTAACCTTCAACTTACTATTCAGCGAGTTAAAGTGATGCCAACACCAGATGGAAGGGCCCTAGATTTGTTCTTTATCACTGATGAAATGTAAGTGTAGCTTTATTGGATTCTTGTTTGTAACATTTAGTATATATCCTGATTCTGCTGGATTCACTTTATCATCACATCTATAAAGCAAATGTATGATCCAAAATTAAAGTTGGTATATCTTGTTTTTTGGTAGTGAAAAGTCAGTATATCTAGTATATGCCTGCAAGGTCTGATAAATAAATAAGAAAACACTTTTGTTTAATGTAAGTATTAAAAATTAGGTTTTATTGGATTCCTTTCATTGATAACTTTGATACCTTGTCTAATGGATTTTTTTCCTTGTTTCTCGCCATGTAAACATTTCCCCCTATTTTGTGCTGTGTAAATATCTCATTTACTAAGAGTTTCCTTGTCTCTTGTATATCATTGTTGATTCAATTTTGATTTATAATGTAAGAAATTAATAAAGATTCTTGCAGTAAATAGATAATCAATTATTATAATCAATGAATTTATTCTGTGAAGATGCTATTACAATTTCTAGTGATCGAGACTCTCAAGCAATTATCTGCCAATTCTAGTCCCTTATTAAGTGATTCATGTCCTCTTCCTCCTAAATTTGCTGCATCTTTGGACTTTTCCTTCCCAAGTATTTTCTATCTTTTATATAATTTTTTCATCTTTATATACTCGTTCTTTCGCTTTTCTAAAATTATTGTACTTGTACCCGTATTCGATACCGCACTCATATCCTTGCAATGTAGACTATCACAATTTTTTTAAACCAAATTTCTTTTATTACTTCATGCATACACATATACATATGTGTATATATCACCTCAATTCTTGCAAAGATCACCTTAAATGATAATAAACATTATTTGGAAGCTTCTGAGTAGCGATAAATCATAAATGGCGTAAATAGTTAAAAATCTATATGCTATTTTGTGGTTATAGTAACTTTATGTGACATATTATAATATGTTTATTCCTTTTAATATCAAAAAACAGGGAACTGTTTCACACAAAAGAGAGGCGAGACAATGTATGTCAATATCTTACAGAAGCTTTAGGAGAGAGGTGTATCTCCAGTGAACTTCAGTTGGCTGGGCCCGAATATGGACACTTGCAGGGGTTTTCTTCTCTTCCACCAGCTTATTCTGAAGAATTATTTGGTCCTGAGTTGGTAGATAAGGTCTCTTTGCATCCTCTCAGTCAAGACATGACGACACTGAAAACACCAACTGTTACGGTGGATAATTCGTTGAGTTCAGTTCATACCTTGCTTCAGATACAGTGTGTTGATCAGAAGAGCTTGTGTTATGACCTTATGAGGATTTCTAAGGATTCTGATATTAAGGTATTTTGTCCTAAGCTGTCATTTATACATGTATGATGCGTATCACTTTGTGCTTCTCTAGTGAATCATGTTTACATCAAAGGAAATGGATCAAAATCATCTAAAGTGAGCAACTCACATTAGATAGTGAAGTGAGTAATATCATCCGTTGATAAACAAATCAATGGTTGATACTATATACATAAGCATAACCAATCATGGATGGTTAAAGCATCAACCATTGCTTTTCTCATTTTGCTAACTGCTCACTTTAAAGGAACCAAAATCCAAAGGCTGCAGCCTGAGCAGAAAGTATACAATTCGGAACTTGGTGTCATAATGTAGACTTCATTATTGCCATCTTCCATCTTTTCTACTTCAATTGAATCAAATGCTTCTCACTCTCATTGCTAGATTTCGGTCTTTGATTTGTCTCCACACTCTTGACAACTGTTTTATAAATATAAGTGTTGTCAAATAGCAGCTACAGCAGCACTATAGTCTATAGCGTAGTGGAATTTGAACAAATTGCTATTGTTTTGTTATACACTATTTACTGCAAATTGTTGTCAATAGAAGCTATAGTAGCGGAGTTTGAACAAACCACTATTTTACGTGATCGGTGATCCAATTTGTTCAACATTTTCTGTGGCATTGTCTCTTCATTTATTCTGATCAATCATTCTACTTGCTTTTCAATATACAATATCTTACTATACTTTTAGTTACATAATTTTTTTGTTGCAATCGGTTTATTTACTGTTTTTGTTCCCTTCTCAATCAGGTTGCTTATGGTAGATTCAATTCAAGTGCGAAAGGCTTTCAAAATATTGACTTATTTGTTCAGCAAAAAGAAGATGGGCAAAAGATCATAGATCCCGAACGTCTCAAAACTCTGTGTACCTGCTTAAAAGAAGAGATGCTTCATCCTTTGCGGGTAATTATCGTGAATCGGGGTCCAGATATAGAACTGCTGGTTGCCAATCCCGTTGAACTGTCTGGAAAGGGAAGGCCTCGTGTTTTCTATGATGTTACGTTGGCCTTAAAAGCACTGGGAGTATTCATTTTCTCGGTAAGCATTTATTTGAGTTACAGTTTAATAACTATACATTAATAGGGTAAACAGGTTTTGCACAAACATTTACTAATATTATTTGTGACAAAGATATAGAAATATGATCAAACATATGCAGTGTTGTCAAATAGCGGCGGTAGTGCTATAGCATAGCGGATTTTGATAATTCTGATATAAAAACCACAATGCTCTCCTAGTTTCACTGTTAGGGCAATGGCAACCATTATTCTTCTAGAAAATATATTAGCAATAGTGGGAAAACGATAACTTTATGGTTTTTGAAATTAATAACACTGAAAAGTATATGTATTAAACATGACCTATTTTTTAAATAGAAAAACTGAAGAGTCGGTGAGTATTAGTCTTATATTCACCAAATACATAAATCTTCCAATCTGTAAGCTATGCTTTGCCTCTATTCCTTTTTTTTGTTGCATGCGGCATGCTTTGTGTTTTATATATAATTGACTTATTTCAACTGCTACGTGCCTTCCTCTATTTGGCCGCACGCTATCTGCTATTTCAGATAGGATATTTTTTGCCGTTTCGTGCAATCTGCTATTTATAACACGTGTATAATGATGGCAATGATGTTTGAGCACACGTTCTTATACAAGCTACCCATATCCCTCATCACTAGTCTGATCCTAGTGAACATTTAGATGTTCTTTGAAGAAATCATGTCACAGTTTCTAAATAAAATCTATTTCCGAGTCTCACTTTTTTTTTTTGGATTTTACTGTAGGCTGAAGTTGTTAGGCATTCGACACAAGAACGCCAGTGGGAAGTCTACCGGTTTTTATTGGACGAAAGCCGGGATTTTCCATTGAACAGCAGCAAAGCTAGAAGTCAGATTGTGGACAAAGTTAGAAGAACATTGATGGGTTGGTAATCTGGTTCAGTTCATATCAGATAAGAAACACTGTTTCAGTATTTGTGCTGGTGTCCCTTTTAAGTTACTTTCCCTTTTTATACCAACTTGGTTTACTGTTTCAACTTGGTTTAGGTATTAGTTATCTAACTAATCATGTAAATTTGGCTTTCTGGTAGATTATTTTATGTCTCTTTTCTTTGACTTCAGTGAAAAGTTTTCTCTATATAGGTTTTCTATGCAAGTGCGTAGGCCAACGTTTTTGAAACCAAACGTCGAACCGGCGAAACTTCTGTGTCTCAAATTTCAATTGATTTAAACCATTCGAACTAGAACGAAACTGCGAATAAACTTCTCAAATAATTAAATCGTAGATAGGGCTAGTTCACGATTCGTCTAGGTGTTCCAGTTTAGGGGTTGTTGCCACCCTGGGGATTGCGATAGATACACTCTTGTTTTCTATTTTGCAAAAGTTGATACGATCTTCTTGATTAAATTACTAATTAGATTTTTTTTAAATGGAAAATTTTTAACAGATTAATTGGATTAATTAGATACACTCACAATGTAAAATGGGAAATTGGATTCCATGCGGCCAACTTTATCATGCATTCACACAGACACGACTTTAATGGCTGTCCAATCTTGATGGGATAGTTCAAAAAAACAGATTAATTTTTGTTATGTAGTTCCTAAAATACCGAATTTAAATCTTAACAGTCCAATTTTGATCAAACGATCACCGATTTTGTGATTGCGTGACTTTGTTGACTGCATCAAATCGTGGTCTGTAAAATGGTTGCATTTAGAGAGTCCTTTGTAGTCACTCTAGACATTTACAATCCATGTCATGCATTGCCACTTTTATAGTATGAGAATAGATATTCTTGTTTGTAAATTTACACATGAGATAGTAAAGTGTCATCTCTCATCATTCACGATATGTATGTTGTGTATGGGTTTAATTCTTGCTTAGAAGAAACAATTGTCATACATTAAATTTGACTCTTTGCATAATGGAAAATCTGGGTTGAACATCACAAAAGTAAAATCTAAGACTTTAATTAAAATTCTATACACAGTGCTTGCTCAGTTGTTTAAAGGTTAAGCAACTACCTACCTTTTAGTATGTATTTGGTTATGTTGCGACAAAAATTGATTTTAGTTAAAAATATATTGAATATGAAATGATATATGTTTGGATACATTCATGTAACAGTGACTTAAACAATCAATTTTAGTGTAAAAATAATGTTTGAAGTCAAAAGCTACAAATTCTCTGTTTTTTTTTTGTACAAACAAATTCTAATTTCAAGTTAAAACCAATATCAGTTGATATCATTTAAATATATGTCAATCAATTTTACATGTCTCATAAATTTTTCCTCTTCCTACTACGAACTAAACACATCAAAGCGAGTTCTATCTTCAAGGTACTCACATATTTTAATCGGTTTTTCTTTTTAGAGAGTATGACCACGACGTGAGAATCCACAAGCGAAGTCCACTAATTGTGATTTTGCAAAGAGAAATTCTTTTTCCACCATACACATTTCTCGCGCGCCTTCCATAACTCTTATTTAGTCTATGTTTGTATTATATAATCTTAAAATGTTTTCGACTATTTCAAATTTTATAATCTCAAAGTGTTTAGAACACATATAAGAGAAAAACTTATCATTAAATCACATTATATTCCACAACAACAATATAATTTAACCACAACAGTTCCAAGAACATAATTCAACATAATTTCAACTACATAATACAACAATCTAAAACCACAACAATAATAATTACAACATCATAATTAAACACAAATAAAATCATAAATCATCCAAACAAACTTCACATTGGTTCCTCCATGCAATTTAAATAAAAATTAATTACTTAGCTTTTTTTTAAGGAAAAAAATTAATTACTTAGTTAAACTTTCTTTACAATTGCACGTGGAAAATACTTATGAAACTGGTTTATATTGTTGAAATAATTTTTATATGCATATTGTAATAAGACACAAATTACCTACCTTTTTATTTTCTTGCTCCAATAGTTTAATTTTAGTTTAATCATTAATCATTTAAAAACAACAAAAAAAACATGCAAATAACAAAAACACAAAAATATTTTCATAAACAAACCTTGATTCCCAAAATCAAGTGACCCTTTTATTTTTATTTCTTTCATAAATCAAAATTGCAATCCACATTAATCATACCTTAAGTTATTTTCTTTAATACAAAAAATACAAACCAATTCTCATTTGCCACTTGGCTTTTCGTTTTAAAACTTTTTTTCAAAACTAATAAAAAACACAAAACAAATCAAACGTCAATTTTTACCCCGAACTACGAGGTTTTGATCCCTCACGGGTACGTAGGCAAATGACACTCGTCCTTCCAAATCAATAAAAAATGTAGATAAATAGGTCTCTTTTTTTCTTTATCACTTTAAACTCTTTTTTTCACAAGCAAGTTTATAGCACAAAACATTAAATAAAATCAAGAGGTTCCCATAGAGTACTACGGACATAAAAGGTGCTAACACCTTCCCTTTATGTAACTGACCCCCGAACCCTAAATCTCTTCAAAGGGGTAGTTCGAACTTTTTTCCCCTTTTCTTAAAAAATTATATGTTCAGTCGTGAAATAAAATAGTGAGTCAAAAGCTAATCAAATAGCCCTGATTTCCAAAAAATGACACGACAGATTCAAACTCATAATCTTATTCAAGAACTGCTGCTACCTCGTAATCTTATTAAAAGAAATTCAACCTCTTTAATAGCCAAACCACTTATTTTATTCTACCAGAATAAGAGGATGATTGTATCCCAAAAAATACGGATGAATATTCACCTAGAAATTTAATTAACAAAAATGCCGAAATAATTAGATCAATTGTCATAATTAGAGTGTGAAGTCCAACTATTTCACTTATGTATATAGAGTTTTCAATAATTATTGTTATTTTGTCTATTAAAAAAGGAAAGTGATGGAAAAGTCTGTCTAAAAGAAAGATGGACTAGTCCAAAAAAGGATAAATACTACATGGTTATAGTTTTGATAAAAATTAACCTAAACCCTAAAAAAAAAAAAAAACTAAACCCCCAAATCAAACACCTACCAACCTCCTAAACATGAAAAGGCAGAGAACAAGAAACTCTCAGTTCTTCACATCAACATTAGCTTTCTAAATCAACAACAAGAAGCAAATCAATCTCTGCAACATATTTTTATTTACCTGATGAGTGTTGGGAATTTGTCTTCAAATTCCTTATCAACAGTGACGAAAACAACAACAGTGGTAGCTACTTCAAGTCTCTCTCCGTCGTCTCGAAGCAGTTTCTCTCCATCACCAACTATCTTCGATTTTCACTCAATATATGGAGTTCAACACGCCCTTTCCTCCCTAGCCTCTTCCGAAGGTTCATCAACCTCACCTCCCTCAACCTCAGATGCTACTTCGGTAGCCTCAACAAGCTTCTCCGCCAAATTTCTTGTTTCCCATTGAAAATCACATCACTCAATCTCTCCAACCACCCTACCATTCCGGCTCATGGGTTGCGAGTTTTCTCCCAAAATATTACAACTTTGACCTCACTCAAATGTTCTGACATTGAATCTATTAGTATCAACCACGTGTTTCTCATAGCCGATTGTTTCCCTTTGCTTGAAGATCTCGACCTAAGTAACCCTAAATTGATAGATGGCTATGGCATTTCTAAAGAAGGTATTGGTAAAGTTTTAAGGAGATGTTGTAACATTAGACATTTAAACCTAGCCTGTTGTTCAAGGGTGAATCTACGTGGAATGAAATTCGACGTTTCCAAACTCGAGGCGTTGAACTTGTCACATACAACAGTTGATGATAAAACACTCTATGTGATCTCAAAGAGTTGTTGTGGACTTTTGCAACTATTACTGGAAAACTGTTATTATGTCACAAGTAACGGAGTGGGACACGTGGTAGAAAACTGCACATTGCTTAGAGAGATCGATTTGAGGGGCTGCTATAGGGTGGATAATTATGTTGTTGCCTTGATGGGATTTTCAAGGCCGTCGTTAAGAAAGATAACTCTTTGAGTCATGTATGCCTTCTTTACTAGTAAAATGTTTTGTTTTCCGATTTATTTCCTTAAGAAATTTGTCAAGTAAATTCGTTTATAAGCTCGTCAGTCTGTTCAGGAAAATTGTTGGAGTTATTATGTAATGCAAGCAATCGGGTGTTATATGCAGTTTTAAATTGAATTGTTCATCATTGTTTTGCTTTGAGTTATATTACTTGGATAAGATTCTTGTGTCATACTTCACAAATATACTTTTTATGAAACAATATTGACATAATGAATCAAATAAAGGGTATCATGTTTCAAAAACTCCATGTCTTTATTTTCTATTTGCATTTACACCTAATAGTTTCAACTCGATTATGTATCTTATGCAAATGCAAATAAATACATTTTGTAAATACAAAGTTAGGTTAAATGATTTAGGGATTTTGTCACGATGTACGACTCGATTTACTGTACTAATCCAGGCATGACGGTTTCCCTTGTTGATTTGTAGATATGTTTCATGTTAAGTTTTAAATTTATTATTACATTGCAAGAAGCGATACGGTTTAGTTTAGAACTGACATGGTTTTCTTCCAGATTAGTACATCTATGATCTTCATATTTCCAGATTCACAGATGTTTCCTCTTTTGTTTTATTTTAGAATATTTGTTTGAGGCATTCTCTGATGATGATATTATTTGTTACACATGGATTTTTATATTTGGTTGGAATAATTCAAGCCTAATACAGACAAAGTGGTTCCACATGTTTTTTGTTTACCATAGTTCTCAATTTTATGATAGTTCAAATATTGCAGGAAATATATATTAGAACAAATAGTTAGTTTCAGGAAAAATTTAAGATAAATGCACTAGAAAAATTACTGGTTTCTCATTCTCTCTGGTTCAACGATGTTTTCTGTCGTATCCTCCATGTCAAGCTCCATGTAAGTGTTTTCTTTTGACGTCAAGGTCCATGTAAGTGTTTTCTGCTAGTAATAATTTTCTGCTGCAAAAAAGGAGAGTACTACTTGTCTGGCATGAAACAATTTTGTCTATGTTTGAATATATTTACTTCTTTTAACCGACTCATTAGGAGTTACTTCTGATATCGGTTGCGGTGGTGGTCAGAGTTCCTTGGGATATCTCTTCGGCAACGGAGAGACTACCAACAATTTTCAACACGCAAATACTCAAGGTGAACCTTTAAATGGCGGGCGTACACAAAATGACAGTGTTGCTTCACCAGCTACTGTTGATACACTAGCTGCTGTTGCTTCACCACCTATTGATAAGGAAACTCCAGCTGGAATTCCTGGGTGTCTCAAGAACAATTACCGTCGGGCTGATGGGGAAAACATTGGCAACTTCCTCTGTGTATTGCCCTTGACAACTTTTTCCATTTTTATTTGAATTATACTGCATAATTGCTTCCTCATATCTCTGTTCTAAATTGTGTTAGATACTGATTCAGATACGAATAAATACCAATGATAATTCTATGGTATTTGGGAGATTATTGCATAATAATTAGTGAATGCATGTGATGTATTATAGTTCTTTGGCTGAGTGCTTGTAATAATTTCTCAAGGTCAAAAGAATCAATTTCATCTGCACATTGGTTGTTTTCTTACCCAAAGAAATTAAAGAGTTATGAAGTCACCAAGAAAAAAGAGAGTTTCAAATATAGCAAACTTACCATTCCTCGTCGAATATAATCGAAAATAAGAATAAATACAAGTGAGACTTCTTGTTACCATTTTCTTATTTTTATTGATCTCGAAAGTCTAACTACAAAACTCGCACATACTAAAAATCCATGCACTAACATATCAAATATTCTTAAAAGTCTTTTACCATATGAAATGTACTTAAAAGAACTATCATTTTAAAAGTATACGAACAACCAAATTTTGTTTTGTACGACAATGAGAATTAAGAACCACATGGCCACTCTGTTGGATGAGACGGACGGACCATGTGGGCAGGATCACCATAGCATACTAGTAGGGTCGGGTCTTTGCAAGTGCAACAAGGCCCTTGACAGAGGGACTCAAACTTGGAGGACCCGCAATTTTATTTAAAAAATAAGGAAGAAAAAAAAACAGATGTACTAGGGCCATAATTTATCACTAAATGCCTTTTTTCTGCAGGTGCAAGTGCAACAAGGTCCTTGACACATAAGCTCAAAAAAAATTTAAAAAAGAGGAAAAAAACAGTTGTACCTACGACCATAATCTGTCACTAAATGCCTTTTTTTTGTAGGTAAAAGTCTGAAATACAACAATTTTGATGTCAATTATACATTGTCAATAGATAAATGCATATTTGTCTGTAGGTAAAAGTCAAGTTTGAACCATTACTCATACATTTAACTACAACTTAATTGTTTGTCACTAGAAGTGGTACTAGATATATTTTTGTCAATTTTTTTCAATGAAATTTGTCAAGATTATAACAGGACCTCTGAACTGTCGGAGACGACTTTGCTTACTTTTATCCCGAAAAAGTTGTGTCACGCACGTGGAAATACCTAGCGGATCCTTGAAGCATATACATGCAGTACTTGGCTCCCACGTCACACTTCGACAAGTCTCCCCTCTCCTTTGTCACGTGATTGATAAGGGATTGAGAGTGAAGAAGGGGATGAGTTGACGTGGGACGAGGACGAGAAACAGTTCAAAAAAAAAAATGTTTTCCTCTAGGTCTTGGTTACTATAAATACATGAGTCATTCTACTTAAAGGACTAATTACTTTTATAGACAAGAGATACACTGACCCCTTCTCAGCATATCGCTTGGAGGGTTGCTACTATTATGTTTATAGGTAACATTTGTGTGACATAGAATTAGTGACATTGATCAACGACAATGTCACAAGTGACTTTTTTTTTTCATTCTCTCTTTTACAAAAATTGTGACATTGTGATTGGACAATGTCACCAAATACTATGTCAGTCAAGTGTTACCTATGCTTACCGCATCACAATAAATGTTAATTATTTTTCTTATGTGTACATCCAAAATGATTTAGCATGTGGGAAAAGTTTTTCCTTTATTATCACTGCATAATGATGATCATAGTACACATAATTATTCTTAATCAATTTCTACTGAACTAAACTGAACCCAACATCACAAACCCAAATTAAAATTCCTAAAGTTTGGATTCAATATTCCTCTCACTAACATCTTCAACAGCCTTAACCACATGACCCAAAAACTTCTTCCTATTCTCAGCATACACGTGTCCATCCCATCCACGTTTCACCAAATCACCAGCCAACTCAACCGCAGCCTTAACCGTCTCCTCCACGCTATCATGCGCCGAGTCAACAATCCCCAATCTCACCGCCTCCTTCGCCGTCACCTTCGCCGCCTGCATCACAATCTTCCTCCTCGCTGCCGCATCACCAACCTTCGCATCAACAATCGCAATAAACCACGCCGGAATCACATGATCAATATCAAGCTCACTCATGTAGAGAAATCCACGATCCGATCTCATTAAAACATAGTCGTGAGATAATGCGAGGATGTAACCTGCGGCGGAGGCGTGACCGGTGACAGCAGCGATGGTTGGCATGGGAAGAGAGAGAAGTTCGGAGACGACGGAACGGAGGAGATCGTCGATGAGGATGATGCGTGATTTGTTGTCTTGTGCCCAGTCGATGTCGTAGCCGTTGGAGAAGAATTTGCCATGTGCGGTGGTGATGAGGGCGGAGGAAGTGGTGGCTTGTTGACGGACACGGTGGAGGGCGGATTTGATTGAATTGAGAAGTGTGGGGTTGAAACGGTGTTCGTCGTTGCCGGTTAGTGTTAGGATGAAGATGTTTCCTTTCTTCTCTAAACTGCACATTTTTTGAATTAAATTAATTGGATTTTGGGTTTAAGTGATTATTAGAGTGTAAACTCTATGAAATGAAATGATACAAAATTTTAGGATGAGAAGATAGATTAATAAGCGTGACAACCAATAATTTCATAGTTGACTAGTCAAACTCATGTGTTTTGGACAAAGACTTTTCCATCTCATTTTTTTCGTTGAAAAGTACTCATCCAACTATTTTATTCTACTAGGAGAAGAAAACAAGGCTTTGTTTGGTGGAGAAAAAAACTGTGTTTAGTTAAATTAGCTTATAGTGTTGAATGTTGCCGAGATACTTTGAAATGGATGACATACCGGTATCTAATACTTTCTCGATACACTCCGATATATATTGAGAGAGTATGCGGTGGTTAAATTTTATTTTAAAAAAAACAATAATTGTTCGATATTTTTAAGATACATCGAGGATACGACGGTGGAAGACCGACACGCGTGAGATACATGATTTTCTATTATTTTTGGGATATATGTAATTGTGTAAGTAACGAAGTTCACTTTTTCGCATATATCATGTAGTGCGGCGGCGGGAGGTGAAAGGCCAGTTTATTGGGAAGAAGAGTGGTTGAGTTAGGTTGAGGTGGAAATGGAGATGGAGAATGAGAGTGTGAAATTGAAGGTTTAAATTGGAGAATGGTGATGATGATGCAGAGAAGATGCAAATTGAAATGAAGAATCATTGGTGCTGTGGTGGAAGCTTTGAGTGTTTGTAAAATAGAAAAACTTTGTTACCAAAGGCATAGAATTTTATCTGAAACACTTGTAAACTAATCCAATTATCAAAATTATAAATTAATCCTTTATATTTACAGAAAAGCAAATATCAAGGATTTGTGCTTGGATATTTGTTAGATTTGTGAATTAGTTCCTTGAGGTAAGTTTATTCATTTTGTGTGGTGTCTTGGTTGTATCTCATAATTCCTTATAAACGAGGTTGGCGGAAGAAGAATTTGTTTTCCCGCATTTTCTTAGTCAGTCCATTAATTGTTTGTGGCAAGGAGCTAGATCTAAGATGTCTGATTTTATTCTTTTACCTCATAGGACTGGTTTTCAGTGCAGTGGTTTGTTGTCATTACAACTTTAGGGTTATTTTTGTCAAATTCACTATCAAAACCCACTTTACTAAAACTCACTTTCTCACCTTTCTTTATTTAATAATAAACTTTTCTCTCTCATCTTTATTTATTTAATAATAAACTTTTCTCTCTCAATCTCACATCTCACTCTCCTCTCTTATCTTTTTCTTACCAACTTTCTTCATTTTTCATTTTCTCTCTTCATTTTCAACTCCATTTACTAATTTTCAATTCGGTTTTACTAACAAGTTTTTTTTATAGAGGAAACTAACAAGTGTTGTTGTTATGGCATAATATGATTTTGTATTTTACGATAACACTATTATATAATACGTTAATTATGTTTTTTCACGGGACGCATATTAATATTTTTCACACTCAAACATATTAGTAAATAAAATCTATGATTATTTTTATTTATTAGCTTTTTTTCATATCGTCAATACTAAAACAAGAACAATATTATAATATACTATGATTAATCATATTTCAATTTTTTCTGTTGTTTTTTTTATAAATGTATCATTAAAAAACCCGTTGGAGTGTACAATTGTAACACGAGACCCATTTTAGTAACTACAACGAGTGATCAGTTTTAATTAGTATTTTTTTAATATCTCTAATTAAACACCGCGATTGCCTAAGTCTTATTAATATATTAATAAAATATATGTGGGTGTATGGACTATATATTAATAAAAATATATATGAGTATATGTTTGTTTTATGGGAATATATTAATATAATTCTTATTTCTGAAATTTAATGGGAACTATATATTGATAAAATACAAATGAGTATATGAACTATATATTAACAAAAATATATCTCACTATATGTTTTTTTACGGGAATATGTTAGTATATATTTATTTATGAAATGTATTTTCATTTATTAGCTTTTTTAATATCGTCAATACTAAAACAAGAACAATATTATAATATACTATGATTAATCATTCTTCAATTTTTTCCGTTGTTTTTATTTTGAAAATGTATCACTAAAAAAATCATTGGAGTGTACAATTGTAACACGGGACCCATTTTAGTAACTACAACCAGTGATCAGTTTTAATTAGTATTTTTTTAATATCTATATTTAAACACCGCGACTGCCAAAGTTTTATTAATATATTCAAAAAATATATGCGGGTGTATGAACTATATATTAATAAAAATATATATGTGAGTATATGTTTGTTTTACGGGAATATATTAGTATATTCTTATTTCTGAAATCTAATGGGAACTATATATTGATAAATATATATGAGTGTATGGACTATATATTAATAAAAATATATCTCACTATATGTTTTTATACGGGAATATGTTAGTATATGTTTATTTGTAAAATGTATTTTCATTTATTTTATTTTTTAATATCGTCAATACTAAAACAAACAAAAAAAATTATAATATATTATGATTAATCATACTTCAATTTTTTCCGTTGTTTTTTTTATTAAATGTATCAATGAAAAACCCGTTGGAGTGTACAATTGTAACACAGGACCCATTTTAGTAACTATACGAGTGATCAGTTTTAATTAGTATTTTTTAATCTTTCAAAAAAAATCAGTATTTTTTAATATTTCTATTTAAACACCGCGACTGCCTAAGTTTTATTAATATATTAATAAAGTATATGCGGGTGTATGGACTATATATTAATAAAAATATATATGAGTATATGTTTGTTTTACGGGAATATATTAGTATATTCTTATTTATGAAATCTAATGAGAACTATATATATTGATAAAATATATATGAGTGTATGGACTATATATTAACAAAAATATATCTCACTGTATTTTTTTTTACGGGAATATGTTAGCATATGTTTATTTATGAAAAATATTTTACGATAACAATATTATATAATACATTAATTATAATTTTTCACGGGATGTTTATTAGTATTTTTCATACTAAAACATATTAGTAAATAAAAACTATGATTATTTTATTTATTAGCTATTTTAATATCGCCAATACTAAAAATTAATATATGTATTTGTCAATATTAAAATTTAATTATTTTATAATTTTTCATTACTATCGATCAATATATACATTATTATGCTTTAAATACTTTACATATTTTCACTATGGACAAAAAAAAAATCATTATGCCAAGCGCAGCCGAGACGCGACACGCGGCGGAGCCGCGGCCATACAGCGCGGCGAAGCCGCGCTACCCGTGCTGTAGCACGGGTATCTCGACTAGTATCTGTGATAATCGAAATCTAGTATTCGTATCTGGCCAAGATTTTGGTGGCTGCAGCTGTGTTTTAAAACTCTAGTGATAGTTTTATCCTAGTATTGAACTTTGTTTTGGTTTAGTAAGGGATGGCTTATTGGTATCAGGTTCAGGGCTCTAAAGTTTGTAAGTTTCAGGAGTTTTTGGTTTTTGTATCAGGTTCAAAGTTTGTTTATTGGCCTTGGTCAAGTTTTCTATTGTTTTTGTGTTGGTTTTGGTTTGTGGACCGACATGGGTAGACCATTTCCAAAGATTGTTTAAGTCAAGCCGGCCAATTCAGCAAGTCTTCAGTCGACACTGGATTGATTGTTCAAGTCAAGCCGGCCAGCTCAACAAGTCTTCAGTCGACGCTGGATTGATTGTTCAAGTCAAGCCAGCCAGCTCAGCAAGTCTTCAGTCGACGCTGGATTGATTGTTCAAGTCAAGCCGGCCAGCTCATCTCATCTTAACTTGATACCACGTGTCCTGTACGGACGATCATCGCGTCTCAACTCCACGCTCGACCGTACTCAAAGCAGACAACCAATAGGAGGGTCTGGATCACAACTTAATAGGCCTAGAATGACCAGAGAAAGGCCCATTAAGCCAACACTCTGAGGGCTATAAAAGGGGGACATTTAGATGTGATGGGACAGATTTTCCAGGCAGAAAGAACATGGTATTATTCATGTACTTCTTAAGAGTGCTCTTGTAACTCCACTCAGGACGTTTCATTGAGCAGCTCACCTGTTGTAATTAACTTGTGTTTACATACGTGTCATACCTTGTGCCTCTTATTTCTTAATGAAAGTTTTCTTGGCTTTTCTAAAAGCAAAATAAAAAAAAACAAAAAAAAAAAAAAAAT
>Ga0228710_1000567_pt1 | contig 48168 bp, 20 predicted proteins | sample MedpolnodulmetaG_FD_177995 | JGI IMG/M metagenome (GOLD analysis project Ga0228710, IMG submission 177995) | Root nodule microbial communities from Medicago polymorpha collected in Santa Monica, California, United States - pink nodules | ecosystem: Host-associated > Plants > Roots > Nodule... | reverse complement strand
CTGTCTTTAGAAAGTAGGTCGAATATAAAGTTAGGTTTAAGGTTTGTTTGTGAAGGGTTTGTTATTATGATGAACCAATAATCTCAAGGCACCTTTTTATTATTATTGTTATTTTCTTTTAAAACAAAAACCAAACCTTTTTAACTTTTAAAACTTTCATTCTAATCATTGTTAAAAGTTAATTAAATTCATAACTCTCTGTCGGAACGATACTCTATTTTTACTACTTTGGTAGAACCGTGCACTTGTGGTTTTGCTCATCAAGAGGCTTTGTGTAACCCTATTAAACCCTTGGATTCTGATCCTTTAAGACTTTGAGATCTCTAAGGCAGTGATGAGTGACCTTTGAGTGGAGGTCCTTTGTCAACAACGTCCTTTTTTTTTTTATGGAGGAGGTGGTGTACATGCATACAATATGACAATATAATCAGTAAGTGTCGTGGGTGATTGAGATATCTAAGCTAAAGAGTGAGTGTATCTAGATCAACCCCCATGAGTTGGTATTTGTAGGGAAAGTTTAGGGTTTTGGTCTGAGCAAATTATGAAAAGTCATCGTTGAATTTAGACTAAACGGTCCATATAACTGTTTGAGGCCTTAATCCAATGATATATGGGGTGATGCCTTGTTGTGGCCCAATGTTGTATAAGCTGTGAGGGGCACCTGAATCCAATCATGGATTAGGCCTTGATTCAACCCATAGCAAATTCTATGTACATAAAACCTTGGCGCTTATGATAGGGACAATAATTAACCATTGCCAAAACGTTGAATGTAACTACAAGGAGCGTCACTTGTAAAAACTTAACCCCAAACTTGTCCCGTGATAAAGGGCATTATGTTGACCAAAACTTAACCCCTAAACTTGTCTCATTTACTGCAAAATTCTCACGTTTTGTTGACCAAAACTCAATCTCTCACTCTTTAAATCACCAAAATTTCTCAATCTTTCTTCTACGCTCTTTAACCCTTCACACTCCACTTTCTCGATTTTCCAAAATGGGTTTCACTGAATATAAAGAATCAACAACGTTAAACACTTGAAACCACAACAAAGTCATACCTTTTCAGATGCAATCCAACTCTTTTCCAAATTATTCATATTATGTTAGTTTGTTTTTGTATGTTCAACAATATATCAGGTTTAGATGTATTTGTTTAATTTTGTTGGAGATAGAGTTGTAAGGGATAGAAGGAAGATGGGGTAATGATGTTATTGTTTGACTTAATGTTGAATTAATTTTTTGGATGCTTTTTTAGGTTTAAGTGTGTTTGATGGTGGAAAAGAGGAAGGAGAAGAGAAATAAAATAAATTAATAATATATATTGAATTTACATATTTAAAAAAATGTTGAGTTACTGTATTATTTTATGTTTGAATCTTCACATCTACGTCATATGTGATAAATACCGACTTTCACTAATGGGATGGATGAATATTACTAACCTAACATAATTTAATCAAATTAAAGGATTCACGATTGTTTTTGTTAGGGACCAATATGAACAAAGAACTTAAGATAAGAGACTACTGATGATTATTCGGTAAAAGATGCTTATCAGATTCTTACTCGGATCGAGTATCCCAGCGTTGATATTTATTCATACATAATTTGGAATAAAGCAGTACCCCTAGAAGTGTTTTTATTTGTGTGGAGACTTCTCAATAGAAGGATCCCTACTATGAATGATCTAATTCGCCGTGGCATTGTGCCTTCCAGTTCGTTACTTTGCTCTAGAGGGTATGCTAAGGAAGAAACAATTAACATTTTTCTTGGTTGTGACTTCTTTGGCGGTATATGGAACTTGGTTTGTCGGTGGGTGGGAATTATTTTTGTTAATCTTGTTAACATTGGGGAACAAACTTTGTAGTTTGGTGGAGCTCATTTGGTCGAGAATGAGATATGTTCTTGTCTTCGTGTTATTTGGATGATTTCTGTTTGGTTTATGTAGAAACATCGTAATGTCGTAATATTCAGTAATAAAGATATTTTGCCAGAGCAGTTATTTGATCGTATAAAACTTCATTCTTAGTGGTGGATGAAGACCCACAAACCTAATAATTTCATCAATTTGTATACCTGGTGTTTGAATCCGCTACAATGCTCTGGTTTAGTTGTTATGTAATATGTAATTTGTTTTTTTCTTCTTTCTTTGAATTTTTGTAATATAACACTTTTTCCCCCTTGTAGGCACTCATTTTATCTCGAATGGAGGTTTGTTAATCTATTATTTTGCTTTAGGCCTTTTTTTAAATAAAAAAAAAACTAAAAATGTGTTTGTATGAAACTTAATCCGATAATTTTTTTTTCTTTTTCGCTTTTGTTTTAAAAAGAAACATATTTATTAAAGATTTTTACTAGAAATTAAAACTTCCATAGATTAAGAAGTCTAAATTCATCTTCAAATTTATGTATTTTATATTAAAATACATAATTTTAAAATAAATAATTATTGTTTTTACTAAAAAAAAATTACCATTATTTTTAGTACAAAAAAATTACTACCATTTTTAATTGTCTTCCTAAAATAAAAGGTGGTCTTGAATTTGATGTGAGCTTCTTCTTCTTCACATTCACACATAAACACAATCTCTCTCTCATCACGTTACCTTCAATATTCCTCTCCTTACAGAACCGACAAAAGCATTACAAAAAGCACAATTCATTCTCAAATTCCGCATCGCATTGGACACATACTATTGCCCACTTCGAACTTGCTCACAATCTCGCCACAAAGGTTTCTCCTTTTCATTCATTCGTTGATCCAAATTAATCTTTCATTCATTTATTTTTCTGGGTTTTTCAATTTCATCTAGATTTTATTCAAAAAATTTGTTTTTTCTTGATGGGTATCAAAATTTGTTACATTTTATTCAATTTTGATGATTAACTTGTATATTATTGGATGTAACAGGGTTGATCTTGGTCATTGATCTCATCATCTCAGGAACCACTTACCTGAATCTCCTATGTGGTTTTGATATGTTCTATAATTAACATTTAGATATTAGATATTTTTCTATGGTTTTGAAAGATTACAGTGTTGAGTGTAGCTAGAGTTTGATTGAATGACATGAATTGGGGTACACCTAAAGATTCACCCAAAATGTCTTACCATCCAAGACCACTTTCTTGGATTGTTGTTTTAGTAGGAGCACTTGCAATTTTCTTAATCTATGCTTCATTTGTTCTTGTTTCATCCCCGATTGGTGCCACGTTTCATGGATATTTTTACGGTATAGGTAGTTCTGAGAAGTTAGATGTATCTGGATCTCCTATAAATGTTGCTTCTATTGATAATAAACCTTCTTTAGATTCACAATCTTCCACTGGTACTAGTGATAGCAATATAGAAAAAACCGATACCACTTCAAACTCGGAAGTAGACAATAGTAAGTCTAGTTCTGTGGAACTTCCAACGAGCGAGGATGTGAATAAAACTTCTGATGTGAAACTTCCACCAAAACCCACGACTTCGTTTGGCGATAGTGTAGATACGGCCAATACTAGTTTGCCTGCTCAAGCAAATTCACAAGTTGATTCAACTTCAAGTGCAACTGTTTCGGTTGAAGCAGGTACCGGTTCTTCCAATTTGACGGGTGGTATTAGAACTGAAGAACCCCCTTCTACGGTTTCAAATGATCAGTCCGGTGGTGTGATTATAGCACCAAAGGAAACCTCCATGACTTCTGATAATTCCACATTAACAGCTGTTCCAGAATCAGTAAAGAAGCCTGACAACGCATCCAATGCCGATCCAGTTAATTCAGGTTACTATTGCAATCTTTCACCTACACTAGCTTGTTTTTTAAATGCTTCATGGTATAATATTTACCATTCTTGTTTTGTACTACTATAAAATACAATAACATAAAATTGTCTGTTTTTCTTTACTTCATTCTCTTTTGGAAGCACATCGTGTGATGTAAAATATACTCATTTTATTAATTTTAACTCACCTCTTGTTAGATCCTAGAGAAACTGAAATGAACAGAAGATAGAAAAAATCAAGAGAATAGAAGTGTACTATTGCAAACTGAACTGGAATTGTAGAGTGTAATTCAACCCAAGAGTTTTCCCTTCATAAAGGATCTCTCTTTTCACTTCCATGTACAACTATCAAATTGGCATTTCCTTCCTTCCATTCCGACATTCTCTTTTTATATAACTCATTCTAACTATTACTAATTTACTACTACATCTACACTTTGTTCTACCATTCTATCCTAACATTACTATTTTATCTAACTTAAAACTGTGATCTAGGTAAAAGCCCATTTAGATGCCTAACAAAAAAATACTCATTCAGCTATTTGTCTATTTAATATATTGCATGAAAAACCCGAGGGAGGGATATACTTCGTCTTTAATACATGCATACATATGTCCTGCTTCATTTATTTGAAGGATTCGGGTTGAGAGAGTTTTTTTTTTCTTACAGTAGACAATAATATAGCAAAAGAGACGATGTTGCCCATATTTTTCTCCAAGTACAAGATGAGGGCTTTAATGAGATTCCTTGCATCCACCACTTTAGCTTGATTTTAGTACAATTGTCGAGTAACCTCTCTTTTACTTTGGTCTTTATTTCAATTATCAATTGGGCTAATTAAGTGGTTGTTAGACTTAAGCCCATGAGGAGAGCCGAACTCGAAAGACCAGTCAATTAGGTTGGAGAGCCTCATGGCTTAGTACCACACTGATCACTTTTACCTAGTCAATGTGGGACTCCTAACATTGCCAACCACCCCCTTTAAGAGCCAATGTCTACGACAATTTTAATTCTATCGGCACTGACCCGACGGTAGCCCTTCCCACTGTGGCGGCTCCACTCACCAATTGTTATTCAGTTGAGTACCTTAACCGATAGCCCATTCTGTGACCTGACTCTCAATGAAATCATCAATTGTTAGGACTTAAGTCAATGAGGAGAGTCCAACCCAAAAGACTAGTCCATTTGGTGGGAGAGCCTCATGGCTTAAGTACCACACCCAACCCTTTTATCTACCCAATTTGGGAAAGAAATTCATCAAGTCCTATCAATTTTCGAGGTTGTTAGTGACTTGGATGTGTCCTTTCAATTTGAAGCCATTTTCCATGGCCTGTTATATGCTTTTAAGTGTTTGTATTAAGAAAATGGCCCTTGGTGTTTTCACTTTGTGAAGGAATCTATAATTCTCCTGTTCCGAAGTTGCCTTTGATCCAACCAGGTCAATGACTCAACATAAATTTTTGTTTCAACCTTCAGCAGTTTATCATCCTTTTCCAGCTGACCTTGAATACCTCTTTCTTGACCACTTATTGCTGCGTAGTTTTTTGGGTTGGGCAAGTAAACTATATAGCTATATATGTTTTTTTCTTTTGGAATATAAAAGTTTATCTGAGTTGGGCTCTGAGGGCTCACCTGTGTCAGGGCAGGCCTCAAGGCTCAACGAGCGCTAACAGAGGTACTTATATATCACTCACCAAAAGAGGTCCTCACGCTGGCTGCGGGAGTTGAACTCATGCCCTTGTGGGGTATGAGTCAAGTCTTTACCAACTGAACAAACCTTCATTTGCATTTCTATACATGTTTAATTAGCACTAACTTGTCCATATACTTAGGGATTTGCTAATTTGTTTTGGGAAAAAGGAAATGAAGATCTACTGGAATTTTGGTGTGTTTGTTTGGTAGTGTATCTGTTTGTTAAATCTCTAAATTATCAGAATCTTTTTTTTCTTTTTGCCGAACCATTACTTCTGTCCTGGCCTTCTAGGATAGATTGTACTCGAGTCTGGTGACCCTCTAATCACCATGACAGGAGTAGTATTGGCATGATGATATTTGGTTGTTCATTGTTCCTTGTTTCTTGTTGCTAAGCACATACTTGAGCTGTTAATAGCAACTGAAGCTACGGATTTAATTGTCAACTACACTGAATCACTTATAAAGAATTGTAACAGAAATATTTCATTGTAGCATATACAAAATGAATAAACTGAAACATGAACCAATTATTCAAATTTTTTAAAAGGTGAATATACAGTAGTTTTAGGTGTATGGATTACTGAGTGCAAATATGATGTATAATTCAAAGTTTTGGTTGGCAGATATGACACAACCACACATATACATGCATTCACATAACATGAACGCACACATAGACCTCTCACATTTTTGTTGTTCCATATGTTTGGAAAATTCTCAAACATATGTAAATTTCTAGTAGCTATATCTCTTGTTACTAAAAATTTCTTATTGTAAACAGGTGACGTTTTTCTTATAATACTGTTTGAAATTAGTCTGTGTGAGGCTTTTAATTGGTATTTTCCATTCTGTTGTGTAGGCTGTGATTTGTACCATGGGAATTGGGTACATGATCCATTGGGACCTTTATACACAAACAATACATGCCCTGTATTGACACAGATGCAGAATTGCCAGGGTAATGGGAGGCCTGACAAAGATTATGAGAATTGGCGATGGAAGCCCTTTCAGTGTGACATCCCACGATTTGATCCTAGGAAATTTTTGGAGCTGATGAGAGGGAAGACCTTGGCTTTCATTGGAGATTCAGTAGCTCGAAACCAGATGGAATCAATGTTGTGTATTCTGTGGCAGGTTATTCATTTTTTCGATTCCTTATTGATCTGTTTTGCATGGAAAATAAAATGATTTAAAGATTATGGAAATATTACCGGCTTTACTGTTGTCATTGTTGCTGCATATTATTTGTGATTATGAACTCTCTAAAGATAGGACTGGAATTTAAATATTTGAACTTGAATTTCACTAGTTAAGATGTATGAGATTGTCCGTAAGGTTATCCAAGATACACATAACCGAATCATGTACAGTTCACTTTGTTTGGCAGTAAATTAGTCCAACAAGTAAATTCACATCTCAACAGGACTTCAACATGATAATGCTGTCAACCTGTTTATATTTGTTTGGTTTGGCTTCACCTGAATAAATAGATTAACTCATTATTATGGATGCTTAATTTATTAATTAACATTCTTGTCAAGGTTACATACCATCTTCCTATCTTAGATTTTGAAATGTTTAAGAAATCCTCTAAACATATATCAAGTGCATCCTTTTAGCATCTTGAAGAAACTCCCCCCCTCTCTTGATATTTGATATATCTGTGTATGATGTTTTTCCTTAATAAGCATGCTTAAAAGGGGAAACTAAGCTCCGAGCGAGATTAAGTAAATTTTTCTCAACGTTTCTTTTCTTTGTTTTGCTTTGAAATTTTATGCCCTTCCCAGCCAAAGTGTATTCCAATAAAAAAAAAATGCATCCTTTGCCTTTTGGCACTGCGTCCAAAAATTGCTTTTATGTGGCTTTGGTGCTGCTGATGCACCATACCCGGTTCATAGTGAAATGGATTTTAGTCACTCAGCAGCATGCATTTGATTTCAAGTATTCATTTACACATACATAGGGTTTTCCATATGCATGCTTGTGTGTGCATGATGCATGTGATTAAGCATCCATTTTATCATAGCTAGAAGCTTAACTAAAACTATGGTACTTTCAGGTAGAGGTGCCAAAGAATCGGGGAAATCGTAATATGCAACGATATTATTTTAGGTCCGCATCTGTAATGATAGTCCGGATATGGTCCTCATGGCTTGTCAAAGTGACATCTGAACCATTTGATTATGCTCCAGCTGGTGTGGATAAGCTCCATCTTGATGCCCCTGACCCGAAGTTAATGGAACACATCCCAAATTTCGACGTGGTTGTCCTATCTTCCGGTCATTGGTTTGCTAAGCAGTCTGTGTATATCTTGAATAACGAGATAGTGGGAGGACAGTTATGGTGGCCCGACAAGTCTAAGCAGATGAAGGTCAACAACATTCAAGCATATGGTATATCTGTAGAAACAATTCTTACCGCTCTTGCCACACATCCAACTTTCAAAGGTCTCGCAATTGTACGGTCCTATTCACCAGATCATTATGAGGGTGGAGCCTGGAACACCGGTGGATCATGCACCGGGAAGGTTAAGCCTCTTGCACTTGGTGAACTGGTAGAAAACGCATACACAAATACGATGCATGAGCAACAAGTTACAGGTTTTAACCGAGCTATGGAAAAGGCTGCAAATAAATCAAAGTTGAGGTTAATGGACATTACTCAAGTGTTTCAATACCGACATGACGGTCATCCTGGGCCTTACAGGAGCCCTGACCCAAATAAGATCACGAAACGTGGCCCAGATGGAAGGCCACCGCCACAGGATTGCTTGCACTGGTGCATGCCAGGTCCTGTCGATACCTGGAATGAACTTGTCTTGGAAATCATCAAGAGAGAATATGAAGGTGGAAGTGCATCATGAGATATCACGCTCACCTCTCATGAGATATGATTAAATAGCGCAAACATCCCTTCTATTTTTCAAATGACCACTTACCGCCTCATATCTTTTGGGAGATTGAACTCACACCTTTGGTTCTGTTCAAATGAAACCCCCCTTTTACTTTACATGATAGATAGGATGTGTGTAATTAAGGGAAGTTCAAGGTCTTATACAGTATATAGGGGTGATGAATGTGTCATTTAAGAAAATCATACTATATAGGTGGGGGTGTAACATCCTCTTTATTTTATTTTGTTTCTTTGATGACATTCAAGCTGCATGTTGTGCTTCTGCACTCATGAGATTGACTTGTGTAGACTCTAGAGAGAGGTAAAAATAGGTCTCGGCTGTATCTTTTATCACAGAATAATATTATATCATAGAGAAATTTATTTATTTATTTTTAAGGATTGGGATGGTAAGCTGCTAGCTTATCAAATGTGTTCATGAACAACTCCAGGTTTTAAATGTCAATTTACCATGTGATTGTGAATGTGTTTATCGCTTTTCAGCTAGTTCCGAATATATGTTTCTACTTTCTAGCATTAGCAAGCCAATTTGGTTCATCATTTGAAGTGCTTCTTTGTCATTAAGGATATTGATAAATATGGAATAACAATGCATTATTCACTTGTGCTAGACTTCTGTGAGTTTGCTTTTGAATTTTAAATGTTCAATTATAATATATCACTTTACATTAAACTTTATCCCTAAAATAAATAAGTTAAATTAAGCTCATTTAGTGATCACCAAAATACACACTAAGCCCTCCAAATTTAAGAGATTCCGGGAGAAATCTTTAAACTTTTGAAAGAGAAATTTTATAACGAATTTCACAATATGCTGCCTTCGTTGTTGGAAAATCAAAACTAGTTTCTTACAAATAAAGAGGAACATTGGGTAAATTGCATTTCCATTATCTTTATTTGAAATTTGGAACAAATTTTATAGTGGACCAACGAATCCGGATTGTAGTCAAAGATGCATGCAGTCGTGCAATCAACACAGATATACCGGTTGAATTAAGATCGTAAAGTCTAGTTTTAAAACAGTTAAAATAAAAAAGGGAAAAATATATTATAAATCTGAACTGTGTGATCTTAATGGAACGACCATATCAGCTCTGACCGCATGCAATCCATTGATTTAAATTTAAAATATGATCTTAAACTCAATCGAAAACTAACAAGTGAGACAAAGCTGATATTTTAAAAGGCTTAACCGGTCAACCATTGATTTCAACTTAAAATATGATCTTAAACCGTGCGAAAACTTAAATCATCTTAAACTCAAATGAAAACTCACAATACCCTATTGAAAGGCTTTACAATTATCTTATCCTAACAAGTGAGACAAAGATATGATTGGTAGCAATTGAAAAGGAAAAAAGAACGAATACGAGTACCTTAAAACTCAACTCATTCATCCTCCTTTGTTTATGTTGAACAAGCATCGATTAAGCAACTGTCTTATTCATGAGAATGAAGGTGGATCGTGAGTTTCTATTTCTAAAAGGTGACAACGGTCGTTAGTATTTTGAGTAATTTTAAAATGTTAGTACACCATATACTATTTATCAATGTGGTTAATGTAAAAACCACCTCCAATTTGCTCCCTATTTTTTTTTTTTTAAGGATATTTTTATTTTCTTTTGTTGCTTGAAATGGTTGCAAAGTATATCAATTTGGTCTATCTTTTATTTCAAAATAGTCTCATATTTTGCAAAGTTATGATAGGCTCATTTCCTTCGAAGCCTACGAGGCTAAAGTTTATATATAAACTAGAAAGTGAAAGAACAACATAAAACTGTATAAGAAAATAAAAAATAAAAAATAAAACATTAGAAACATTTTGCTCCATTCATTGATTGAATTCCGAAGTTGAACGTAATTTTTTTTTCTTTCTGAAATTGAACAATACACTTCATCTATGTTGTTCTAAATAAATCCCAACACTCCATGTTAGAAAGATAACAATCAAAATAACAATTTTTTTTTTCTGAGGGGAACAATCTAAATAACAATTAACTAAAGAAGATATTTTAAGTAATAAATTTTTGGACCAACTAAGAGTCCTATGAATTTAGGTCAAAATGGATCTATTTTGTTCAACAATAGTTTTTTTTTTTTTTTGTGATATCCGGAGTTCGAGCCTTAAATCTTGCATATATTATGCATTGTCTCTACCAGATAAACTCACGAAGATCAACAATAGGCTTTTATTTTATAAAAGTTATACCGAAGTGGTATTCTTTATACATAATTTAAACAGAATTAGCCACATTGATGTAACTTTGCAAAATATAGAAGCATTAATATAGAAGCATTTTTATTAAGTAAAGTAAAACAACTATTTCCAATTATGTGGTGTTTGTTTACCCTAATGATCATATTTAAGTACAAACTTTACCCTATGACATGTTTGTTTTAAGAAAATTGCTGTTGACACTTATGATAGGGCTGAAAACACATATAAAAGACGAAAATGCCCCTGCAGCAGTTAACTCCCGAAGTTCCTTCGGCAGTTAACTGTCGACGAAAAAAGGAAAGAAAAAAAAAACCTCAGCACTTAAGTGCCGAAGAACTCATCATCATCTTCTAATGGTTGTTCCTAAGCCTCAAAAATTTATGGCGCTAAGTGTTGAAATAAAATAAATTTTTTACCATCTTTTAGCCTCAGGTTCCTTTTCATCAAATTCATCACCAGCACCACCAGACCTACTCCTTTGGTGAAAACTCTGCTCAATATCATCATCACCTTGTATTGATATTGAAGAATTCTCAGGAGTAGCAGCAGAATCCATTTGTGCATTGCCATGTGATGCATATGATTGATCATGGATTTCATTAATTGGATCAACAGGAACAACCACGAGAGCATTAGAAGATGATGACGAATTTCTCCTTGTACATTGAGGCTTAGGATGATTATGAGTACCCTTAGAAGATGATGACGAGCCTTGTACATTAGAAGATGATGATGAGTTCTTCGACACTTAAGTGCCGAGGTTTTTTTTCTTTTTTTCTTCCTTTTTCGTCTTTTACATGTGTTTTTCAGCCCTATCATATGTGTCAACAACAATATTCTTGTTTTAAAATCATATATTGTTTTGGTTGCAGTAAATTTCAAATTTGAAAAGTCACTTTCCAATTTTAGGTGTTTAAGTTACTTTCCAATTTTACTATCTCACGTCATCAATTCAAAACTATTTTTTTTTTCCCTAAAAAAAAAACTATTATTGTTTTTTTCTTTTATGAATCTCAAAGCCCAGCATAGGCCCATCCGTACAGTTTTTTTTTTAATTTTTTTAAAATAAATAATAAATAACGTAATAAATCTGAATCCAAATAAAATGGATATCGAGCGCTTTTGAACCCCAACGGTCACACTTTTTTCCTTTAAAATTAAAACTAAAACGGCTAGATTCTTCTCTCTATACCCTCAATTCAAAATTGAAATTTCAAAATCACTTATTTCATCAAAAATCACTTACTCCCTCATTTTGTCTTCTGCAAAAAAATCAACTCATTCATTCCAATTCTCCGATCTCAGGTTAGTAACACAAACCATGTTTTTCATTTTAAATTCCTCCGAATCCCTAACTTTCAATTTATTAATTTCTATTCCTTTTCTAACTACTTTCCTTTTTCTGTTTTTGTATTTAATTTTAATTATTTAGCTACTTCCATCCATATACTATTTCTCTTTTCGAAAATTCAAATTATTTTCTATATTTGCACCCCCTTCGATCCATTTTTTTCTTGAATTAGAATCATAGTTTTAGTTTCTTTCATATATTTTTAGCTTGTTTTCATCATTCTGAATTTTGAAGAGAACTTGTTTTCGCAGATTCAAAAATGTCTAAACCTCAAAATGATCCTCTTTCGCAAGCCGAAACAACTTGTGGATCTCTTCTGTATGAACTTCAGGTATTCATTAAGTTTTGATGCAATTAGCTTTTCTACAATCCTAAAAAAGTAAGAATTTATTCATGAGTGAAAATTTATAATGTTTGTCACAATTTGGTTATTTAGATAATATGGGACGAAGTTGGCGAGGCTGAGCCTGATAGAGACAGAATGCTGTTTGAACTTGAACAAGAGTGTCTTGAAGTGTACCGGAGGAAGGTAGATCAGGCGAATAAGTCTAGAGCTCAATTAAGGCAGGCAATTGCTGATTGTGAGGCTGAACTTGCAGCTATCTGTTCTGCAATGGGCGAGCGACCAGTGCACATAAGACAGGTTAGATATTTTAGTAACAGCAATAATTTGCACATTTTTTGTCTTACGGTGTTTTTTTTTACTTGAATACAGTGGAAGAGGAGCTTAATTTGAAAATAATTCAAAGTAATTACTAACAAGTGCAATTAAGGCATTGCTTAAGTAGTCAAAATTGGTAATTTTTGCATGAAGAAGTTGTGTATTTGTTACTTTTACATGTGATTGATTTGTGTTTTCAAGACAAAATTTCTTTTTATGGATTCCAGAAATAATACCCTTAGGTAACTTGTTAGAATGACCCTTTTGAAAATGAGCGGATTGCCACCCTATTCTAGCAGAACATATTTCACAATCCCGGGAGAAATAGCTCACTAATAACAGACCAAAGGGTAAGTCGTTCGACTCATCCACATTCACTCGGTAAACGTTTTTTGGACCATATATTATTACAAAGAGACATTGCTCTTGCTAATTCAAATGGAAAGTTGATATATAATTGGTCTATTTTTGACATCGTATCGGTAGATAGCGAACTCACCGTAGTTATAAGATCCATATCCACATCAATGTCACGACTGATATAATCACCATCTTTAATTCATAATTTGCTATTTTCGTGCGTCTTTTTTCTGCCAAGAGAACATGTTATCAAGTTAGACTACTAATAGGATTGGTACTTTGTCTCTTTCTCCTTTTTCTAGTCCGATCAAAATGCTGGAAGCCTGAAGGAAGAGTATGCAAGAATTCTTCCACAGCTGGAGGAGATGAAAAAGCAGAAGTTGGAGCGTAGAAATCAATTTACAGAAGTTCAAGAGCAGATTCAAAGCCTCTCAATGGAAATTTATGGCCCCAAAGAGTATGGTCCTTCCCTTGTAGATGAAACTGATTTGTCCCTGAGAAAACTTGAAGATTTGCACAGACAGCTAAATGCACTTCAAAGTGAAAAGGTCAATAATTTACCTCTATCCATCATTTTTTCTGTGTCATCAAATTAACAACAATTTTTTTTTTGTGTACTCTGCGTCACCATAACTAATTACGTATTATGGTTCATTGTTTTCATGCAGATTGGCCGCCTAAAGACGGTTCAAGAGCACCTGTGTACTTTAAATTCTCTTTGTTCAGTGCTCGGTTTTGACTTTAAGCAGACAGTCCTTGGAATTCATCCCAGTTTAGGGGACGAAGGACCTAAGAGTGTAAGTAATGATACCATCCAGCAACTGGCTGCTGCTATACAACAACTACGGGAAATTAAATTACAGAGAATGCAGAAGGTAAACAATGATTTAAAAATAAATTCTGCCACTTTATTTTTTGAATTTTGTGTTCTTTCCCTTGGTTGATTGTTGTAAGTCATTTATGTTTGGCAGCTTCAAGATCTTGCAACAACAATGTTGGAGCTCTGGAACCTGATGGATACACCTATTGAAGAGCAGCAGATGTTTCAGAATGTTACTTGTAATATAGCTGCCTCAGAAGATGAAATAACTGAACCAAACACCTTGTCCGAGGACTTCATCAATTGCGTGAGTTACAAGTTGCTTGAGTATAATATGGACTATATTTCTTTATTTTATACGGTTCAGAATTCACGAAGAAGTATTAATGCCATGCAGGTGGAGGTCGAAGTATCTAGGTTAGAAGAGTTAAAATCCAGCAAAATGAAGGAGCTTGTGCTAAAGAAGAGAACAGAGCTGGAGGAAATTTGTCGAAAGACTCATTTAGTTCCAGAAATAGATGGTGCAGTCGAATATGCCGTTGAAGCTATAGAATCTGGTAACATTCTATCTCTTTTAATTTGTAAGGTTTTTCTGGACATGATTGCAGTTATTTCTTTTGCACACTTCAAACTCTGCCTCTTCCTTGATGCAGGAATTGTGGACCCTGCATGTGTGCTTGAACAGTTTGAGCGCCAGGTTGCCCAAGTTAAAGAGGAAGCTTTGGGTCGAAAAGACATACTTGAAAAGGTTGAGAAATGGTTGGCAGCATGTAATGAAGAGTCTTGGCTTGAGGAATATAACAGGGTTAGTTGTTTGTATTCACCATTTTGACTTCCATTTTTTCAGTCATACTCATACTTGCAAATAAGCTCAATGTTCATTTTGTTCATTTTCCAGGATGACAATCGATATAATGCTGGAAGAGGTGCTCATCTTACTCTCAAGCGAGCTGAGAAAGCACGTGGGTTGGTTAACAAAATTCCAGGTATTTTATAGATCTTAATTGTTACGCATATGTTATGGCTCATTGATATGAACACATCAAACTGAATCATGAACCTGCATTCACAAGTGTCTGATTTAATAATTATGGATGGAGCTTCAGCAAAGGTGTCAATTTCAACGTGTAGTGATAATTCTTAATATTCTGACTTTGCTTGTGAGTTCCAAAAGCAAGAATGTGATAATTAACAGTGGTTTGGTTGTTTTCTTTGATTGATACCATTTATCTTCAAAATTTTGTTCCATGACTTCATTTGTAATCTGCTAAGTCATCTACACCATTAATTACGCATGGTTGTGATGTCTCCCCCTTTTTATATATAGGAATGGTAGATGCATTGACGTCAAAAACTATAGCATGGGAAAAGGAAAAAGGTTTCGAGTTCACATATGATGGTGTAAGTTCTCTCTTTAAGATTTCTGTAAAGTCTCATACTAAATTTATGATTTTTTACTTATTAATTATTATTAGCAGGTTGCACAAGTGAATTTTCTTCAAAATGATTCCGTCTTTTTTTGGTTTTTTAGATTCGTTTACTCTCAATGATTGAAGAGTACAATATATTACGACAAGAGAAAGAGCAAGAACGCCGTAGGCAGCGGGTATAGTCCTCTCCATTATCTGTTGTTGTGTGTAATTTCTCCAAAACTTGTTAAATGATACTTTTCTGTTGCAGGACCTGAAGAAGCTTCAGGGACAAATGATAGCGGAACAGGAGGCACTATATGGATCAAAACCAAGCCCATCAAAGCCCCAGAGTGTAAAGAAGGGACCTAGGATGTCAACCGGAGGGGCAGCTAGTAGAAGAGTCTCCATGGGAGGAGCAATGCTTCAAACTCCAAAACCTGATTCAAAAGCTACTCATTCACGTGCCGTGAGAAAGGTTGACAAAGTGCCTCAGTTTGATCAACTAACGGATGATGGTGTTTCTTGTTTATCATCAGGTAGTTTAACTCTATTTTTGGTTATACTTTTCTGGTTGCAGATTCCTTGCTAAGTATTAAGAGTTTAACTCTATCATCAGGTAGTTTAATTGTGTTTTTCCTGTTTGACTAAAAAAGATCATAGATCAATCAGGTCTCTTGGTTTGTGGCTAAAGTGCAAGGGGTTGTTTGCTAGGATGGGGATAGGTTTTCTCTAGGTCCAGACTAGTGATTCAAAAGAAAATTGGTTAAAACCACATTTATTTTCTCTTATTTCAATCTGTAAACTTTCTTTTCAAAATTAAGATGACACAAGAGTCTTGCTCAATGTAATTATGATATCCAACTTTTGACTAGTGTATCTGGTTTCTCTGACATGAGCGTGAGTGAATTACTTCAGAGGAAAATGTTGGCCATATCAGTCATTGAGGAAGACATCAACTGCTGATATAGCTGGCATAGCTCTTTCCTTGATGTTTGTCTCCTAAATTGTACAAAGAGTCATATATATGATGTATAACTCCTACCTCATACATGCGTTCACTCATACACACATTCTCGTGTACCATATGGATTTAGAACTCTAACATGTTTTTTTTTCCCCATGTGAAGCTCGAAGAGGACTGGATATTGCTGGGATTCCTGCAAAAAAGCACTCACTTGGTGCTGCTAGTGCCTATGAATTAGAATCTCCTCTGACAAGGCAACCTTTTTCTCCCCTCTCATCTAATAATGTATCATCAAAAGCAAATGTAGCGAATGCTGCAAATGAGCATATCATACCGAGTGAAAAGTTGCCAAAAACAATGGCCCTTAACAATGTGCCCTTTGTTAGTCCCTGCAAGGCAATGACTGTGGCTGATCAAGAGAATAGAACTCCAAAGGCGATGCCTATTCCTATTCCTGCAACACCTTCAACTGTATCAATTCCTATGAATATGGCCGTGACTCCAGTTCCTTCATCAGTTTCAATGAATGTGGCCGTGACTCCAGTTCCATCGTCAGCTACTGTTGGATGCAATTTGATTCCAGTCCAAGAGATTGAATATTCCTTTGAGGAAAGACGGCTCGCTTATTATATGTTAGCATGATTATTTTGCTTGGCTGAGAGATTATGTTAATGTGATGAATAATCATAAGTCAATTGTAATTGGCTTCCTGATTGTGTACATTACAAGAAGTGAACCTAGACTAGGATGTGGAACAGGCTTATTGATGAGATTTTTGTGGTTTAATGCGATTTAATTTTCTTACTTCTTTCTGATTGTTTCATCTGGAAATGGTCTTAGCTATATAAAGAATTATTGTTGTTACTATTTTAAATGAATTTGAAATATTTTACCATGTACCAGCAAAACCATGCTTTTTATTATCGTAATCCTCCTCAAATTACTTTCAAATTAACTCATCATTCTCTCGCTTTCTCTTTTCATCTGTAACTTTTCCGACCCATATTATCGAAATTACTTATTGAGTTCAAGATTCGTTCATTATAGATCCACAATTGCTTTTAATTTTAATATATTATTGTTAAGACAATTATGATAAAAAAATAAATTGATTTTTTTTTTGTCTTTGTGTAGAGAAACATTTTTTTTTCTTCTGTGATTTTGTTCACATATTGACAACTAACTTTACTGTTTTGAGAATGAGGAATATTAGGATGAGCAAATTAATAGCTGGCATTGATTTTGTGTATATGTTTAACAGAGCATGAATATGTTAAAATAAATAACTCTTTTCTTTTAGTCTCTATTCAGCAAGTATAGTCAAATCCATGATTACTTATAGCCCCATTTTTATCAAATTAATTAGAAGAAAAGGAGATGAATATGATGAAGACAAAAAAAAAACAGGTTCTGTGCATCATAATTAACTTGAACAATATAACAGGACTTGCTTGCTAAATTTCAACACAATTTCTTGAGAACCATGATATCATCTTCTACTTTTTCTGTCAAAAAAAATCTAGTTATATTTTATTTTCATGCGTTGATTAAAAGGAGAAAGTGGGTTCTAGGACATAGTCCTTGTGGTCAAACACTCAACAGAAGGCGTGAGCAATTAAAGGAAAAGGGTACAAAAAGAAGAATCACGCGTTTACATTAGAGCAAACATTACTTTTTCTGTCCCATTTTAAATAATCTAATTTAAAAATGTGTATTATTCACGTAACATACTTTTAAAGACTAAATAGATTACCTAAAATGAATTTGAAAACTAAAATATCTATAAAAAAATTATATTTATAATACGTTTACAATTTCGATACATTTAAAAATCAATGACATCAACTAATATATTCAAAAATCAAAATAATTGTTTACAGGTTCACATTAGAGTGGCATCCTATGTATATTCACCAAACAAAGAGGGCATTTCTAATTTTATTATTCTTTTTTCTTTTAAATTTTTCTATTTGAGTTTCTTGGTCAACTTTAATTTAATTTAACTGAAAAGACAAAAGAACTTGTCAGTAGTTGGGAAAATGTAATGGTTCCATTCTTAACTTTACAGCTTTGAATATTTTTTTAAAAGAAAAACTTTAAATAAATAAATACCATTTACATTAAAAAAATGCCAATTTCTTTCCTTTTCAAAAATCCAACCTATTTTTTTAATGTATTCAAATTAAGTATCTGCATTCACAGTCATTTATTAAATCAACTTTATTAAATTTCCAAGACGGACGTGAACCATTTTATTAACCAAAATTTATACTTTCAATTTTACAATTAAAATATTAATTCATAATTAAAATCCGAATATTTAATTACTTTATTTTAATATTTATTTAATTTTCCACATTTTTTTATCAACTTTATTTATTTACTCAACCTTTTCCACCAAAACCCTAAATTCACAAATCACACATGAGATTTTCTTAGCCAAAGTTTGTATTTTTTTCTTAGTAATTCTAGAATTTTTTCCAAAATTTCTGTGGTAATTTCAAAATTTTCTGTGTTCTTGCAATGGTGCTGATTTGAGCTCACAATACTGCGATTTTCTCGGAGACTGATTTCAACTGTTCCAATTCAATTTCTAGGTCTTCATCTTTCTACAATTTCATACAAAAATTTCTCACTTTTTATAGTTTGATCTCTGATTGTAAAATTTTCTGTACAAAACTCTGTTTTCTGAAGTTATTTTTTACCCCTTTTGAAAAAAATTCAATTTTTCTGAATTTGTAAGTGTGATTAAGGGTTGAAAACGTTTGAATCTTCAATGAGTAGGGTTTAAGCTAAATTTAGAATTCTGGGTTGTGTTAGTTTTCTTTGATTTGCATAAAAATGGAAGAAAGAGAGAATTTTGGTGCTGTGAATGTAGTGGGTGGTAATGAGGTTCCTGTGAGTTTTCAAGCTGCTCCAAGGATTGATAACAACTTGGATTTTTCCATGGCAACGGTGCCGGTGTCGTTGCCGGAGACAGCGTTGAAGAAGAAGAGGGGGAGACCAAGGAAGTATGGGCCAGATGGCAAGCCTGCTCCTGGAGCTGTGACTGCGCTTTCGCCTATGCCGATTTCATCGTCGATTCCGTTGACTGGAGAGTTCTCTGCTTGGAAAAGGGGTAGAGGGAAGCCTGTTGAATCTATGAAGAAATCATCTTTTAAGTTTGATTTTGAAACTCCACCTGTGCAAGGTATTATTTATAGTTCTTTGATCTTTGAAATGTTTTCAAGTTTTAATTTTAGTTAGTATTTGTGTTTATTTTCCTTTTTTTTTCTTCTTATAATTTTCTCACTGTTACTATGTTTCTAAGGTTTTGTTTTTACTGTTACATTTGCAGTATTTTGAGAAATGAGAGTGGAATTCATTATTATTCATAAAAAAAAACAGTGAAATTTATAATGAATCAATGAATCCTCTGGTCATTTTTTCAACATAATTGATTTTTGTTTTCATTTTAATTTTTGTTTTTTGAGTTCTAATTGTTATGGAGGTAGTTATTTTCTCTGATCTGTGTTTATAGTATAAAATTTGTATTTTTGATTTTGTGATAGAGTTTATATTTGGGGGGGTGGGGGAGTGGACCCTTAGCTGAGATTCCTTTTCAGATCTGAATGCAAAGTGTGAGGTGGATGTGGATATTTTTGTGGTTGAAAGTGAGGTTGTATTTGTTCTGTTTAGGGTAGCATATGATGCTCCTTATTTTCCTTTTTAAGATGAAGAAAAGTATTGCATTATGCATTATATGACAATGGAAACGGTTAGAGTAAATGAAGGGACCAGTTAGAATGAGTCTAATAGTTATAGCTTGTTTGTCATATAGAACTGGTCTAAATCTAATATAATAATTAATTTTAACATCTTACTAATCACCTTGTTGGCTGGTTTGAATAATAGGCTGCAAAATAGGAATTTCAGTCTGAAATATTTCCAAATTTAAACTTGTTCGTTATTATGGATATATTATTAAGAGCAATCGATGATTAAGACAAAAAATATGCTATCTTCTACTAAAAAAACAGAGTGGTCTCTTAGAATGGTAGTATCCATCAGTATTTTAATAAAATCATTGAAATGTATTTTAAAGTTTGCAGAAGAGATTTTTGGTTGCATATAGTATAAGGTATGGTTGGATGGAGAGATTTTGAGAACGTATTAGGTAGAAATTTCTGTGTGAAGAAGAGGACCAACAAAATGAGGGACTTTAATAAGATCATTTTAAAATGCTACCTTTTTTTTTTTTTTTTTTTGGCATAGTTATTATCAATCCATGATAGCGATGCATAGTGGCTGACCCTAAACATGCTATATTCAGAGAACGTATTCTGAATTTCATATACATATTAAATTAAATTATTAATAATACAATATATATAAATGCCAATAATTTGCATAATACTTGAAATTTAACAAATACTCTTAAGTAACAATAAAAAGTCATAGTTCTTATCTTAATCAAACTACCAAAAAAACTCAAAACAAACAAGTTTAAGCATCTAAATGCTTATAACTAAACATCAAAATTTAATTTGATGTTTATATCCCAATATTAGAAGAATAAAACCCTAAAATATCCCTAATACTACATTTTCCTGAAACTTTTAGTTGCTGGAACCACTGTCATTTTGGCCTCTAAAGTGGGCACAACAGCGACAGCAGAAAACCGCTCTGCTACATACTTCCAATAGCGGCCAGTGGCCGTAATAATACTCTATTTGTAGTATTTTAAACAACAAAATAAAGAGAAGGGACAAAAATCATCACTTAATCTGACATTTTCTTCCCTTTTCTTTATCTTGCAACATCCAAGTAGGACAAATGCGAACTTTGAATTGTGTGTTGTTTAACATGGTAAACAGCATGCATATGTTACATTTTGCATGCAAGTGAACATGCTGACTTGGTGACTTCTATATCTGAACAAGATCTGGGTTCTTTAATTGTTTAAGAGGGTTGACACTCTTTGTCTTTGAAGGTTATGAATTATGGACTCAGTTATGTGGATACTGTTATAATCGCTTCTGCACTATGGCATAGTGTGTGGTTAGAACTCTATAAGCAACACATAGAAGAGAAGACACTTAATTGTTTTGACTAATGACAATGTTGATCCAGGGCAATAAAGAATCTTCTAAAATTAGGGCTGTAATAGGGTGGCGAATTTACTGCCATGTATTGTTGCGATGTGTGAGAATGTTGAGTTTACTGTCTAATTAAATAAATGAATTGAGCTGGAGTTAAGACTTTCAAATATGGCTTATTGAATTTATCTTCGTTCTAAAAATTCTTTATGCTTAATTTGCTGTTTCTATTAATGAAGTCTCTTGGAAAATAAATCGTTTTCCTTCAAATCCACCTCATCCTTCACAAGATGGATCTGACTGAATGATACATAAGCATCTTTTTATTTTATTTTATTTTATATTTATATTTAATGGATTGCTTTTATATAATGAATGAACTGGTTGTTGTTTTTATTTTTGTGAACTATAAAGGAAGTTCCTCTCTAGACTTTCTTTATTACATTCTTGCATTTCCTGTCTTTCTCCATCAATTGATCTTCCTTATACGTATTTTATGTAGTTGTAGGTGGAGGTGTAAGTGAGGGAATTGCATACTCAGTAGGTGCCAACTTCACAGCTTATGTGCTTACAGTGAATTCTGGCGAGGTAATCTGTTCCTTTCCTTTTACGTCTATATCCTGAACTTTAGTTAGATTATGACTATAGTCTGTTCATTTCCTTGTATCATATTTTACTATGGTATATGGTATGGATCAAGTGGTTGTGTATGTTGTCATTATCGAAGTATATTATTAACTCTGGATTGTAGTTTTTGAATTTCATTTTTGGTGTTCCACATGCTCATTTTAGCATTTGTGATTTTCTATGCTCTGTCTCAGGATGTTACCATGAAAATTATGTCCTCCCAACAAGGATCACGTGCAATATGCATTCTCTCTGCCACTGGCACAATTTCAAATGTTACACTCCGTCAATCGACTTCTTCAGGGGGTACTTTAACATATGAGGTGAGTTCAATCTTGTTCATTTACATAAAAAAATAATAAAGAGTTCAGTCATTTGTTTCTCTATCATATTGGAATGTATGTACCATAAAGTCCTTCGTGTATATGCAGCTATGTCCATCTTGTATTATATGTATTGATGTATTGATTCTATACTTATCAAATATTAATTTTGAGTTTCCCTTCTATGGCATCGACTAACTAACTTCGTACTGAATCGGTGTTACATATATCGTCCAATTTCATTTATGCCCTTAGTGAATGGATTTAATACATTCATACTTCACACTGGGTGCTTTTACAGGGGCGGTTTGAGATTCTTTCCTTATCTGGTTCCTTTATGCCAACTGAGAATGGAATTACAAGAAGCAGATCTGGTGGGATGAGTGTCTCTTTGGCAGGCCCAGATGGTCGAGTATTGGGTGGTGGACTCGCTGGTTTGCTTATAGCTTCTGGTCCCGTGCAGGTAAACCTCAGGAGTAGGTTTTATATATAAAAAAAGTGCTACTAACACATTTAACACTCTTTCGAACGCTCACTATGTTGTGCATGCATCAGGTTGTTGTGGGAAGTTTTCTTCCTGGTCACCATCTGGAGCACAACAGCAAGAAGCAGAGGGTGGAGCATAATATATCAACTATTACACATAATAATCCTCCTCCACATGTTAATCATCATGTGTCTAATGAAGTAAGTTTTGGTGGAGTGAAGCCATTTATGACACCTGCTGCATTTCAAGAAGAGAATATTGTTTCTTTCAACAACAATGCTCAAGACTCTAGGAACACCTCATCTGCTGAAGACAGAGATCCTTTACCTGAAAAGGACTCTAATCACAGTCAATCAACTACTTGAGTTGAATCAACCTCATGCTTTTACTGATGCTGTCAAAATTAACTTACCAGGACAGAATTATGGTTGTCAAAAGTTTCAATGTTTAGTGTTAGATGTTAGTTTTCCACGTGGTTGTTTTGGTCCTCTGATGTATCTCTAGTGATGTTTACTCATCATTGTAGCAAATAGATGTAGGGTACATGTGCTATTATTTTTGTCCTTGTTAAGAATTCTATTCTCTATATATATGGATGCTATAATTAAGTGTGATTGGATGTGATGTGAACTGTAACTTTAAATCAAGTTATTCTGTTGTGAATGAAGAATTTGCATGTCAGCTTCTTAGGCTTACCTTCTCTTGTTGATAAAAGGTCACTCTGCATTTTAATAAATCATATACTACTGGTAGTATGTAGTTTTCAATCTAAATAATTAATTGATGGTTATAGCTGTTTCTGTAACTACAACTGTTGCTATCATCACTGTCACAATAATATATATTTTTTTGAAGCACCCTAAATTTAAAATACAATAGTTTATTTTTTGAACAAGTTAAAATACAATAGTTAATTTAATTAATGGTTTTCTTTCTGAATGTTAAATTGAGAAAAGTTTTATAATTTAAAATAGTTAAATGATAAGAGAAATATTATGCATGAGAACTATGCATAAATTTTTAGAGTTCTGTATGAGTCTATGAAGTAGAAGATGCCTTCAATAAGAATTCGGGTGAAATAGAGACATTTTCAAAGTAAAATTGCAGGCAGCAAGAATATTGTTACACAACTGATGTAATTTTATTGGTAACAAATTAAACATTTTCATATGGGATTGTTTTATTGAATTTCTGAATGTGTTAGTCTACCTTTTGTTTTTGGTGTAAAACAAGGGCGTACCCCAAACAAAGAAACAAACAAGAGAAAAAAATACAAGCCTCCATTCAGATAAAATCAGGGGCAACAACAAAACCAGCATTGAGATCTATCAAGAGTTGGTTAGAATCTCTCAAACTAAATAGCATTCTTTAAAAAAGTTGACTAACTTGAACCAAAAATTGACAATTTGTTGATTGTTTTAACATATCTTTATTCAAAAATACCTCTATTTCATTATATCTCGTATCTAGAAAAAAAAAATCCTTTTTTTTTTTTAAAAACTTCTCATTTGAAGTTGTTTTCTGATTTAAAAAAAAACAACTATAACAAACAAATGCAATTCTCTTTAAATGATTGTATATTTTTTTAGATGATTTTTTCTTAAAAATAAGTTATAACAAGCGGATTTTTAATCAAAATATTATAATTGATTAATGAGATAAACTTGTCTTTCTTTTAATATACAGTGAACACATACAATGTCAATTATATTGATAATATTTTAATACCAAGTTATCTACTCAAATCTAAAATTTTAAATGACATTCTAAAACTTCTTTTGAGAAATAGAGGATCCAAACTCAAACCTAAAAGATAAACCAACAATTTCTTTGGCTTCAAGATGCACATTAGCTTCACAAGAAACCTAATGAATGCTATGAAGAAGAGCGTAGTATTAAGGGTGTCCATTTTTGACTGTCCAACCCCACAAACATTAGATATTAATTAAGGTCATAAAGGTGTACTATAGATAGACCTAACTCCTAAGGTCAATCATAGCCAAACAAAAACTCCCCATTTTCATTTTACACTACAAGCAGCACTCCTTCTTTTCAAAGTGAACCAACCACAAACCTCCGTCAACATTAAGGTATGCCACTCAAACTATATGTTCAATTCTAGTATTATGCTATCCACATAAATAAATTATTAATAATACTCTAAAATATTGGACGTAAAAAACTTTTTAGTTTCGAAAATCACAAACTATTACACACCAGAATAATTGTTTTCCAATTTCATTTCATTTATACATTGAAATTAAATATTACATATCATATCATTCAAGTTATCAAGACTAGTTCATAGGTTCATTTCAATGGAGAAAGTAAAACCATTTATTATATTATCACCAATTCAAACTCATAGCCATAGGTGCTGCAGCCATTGGAATTATACTCCCTCGTCGTCGTCATCATCATCATCATTTCATTCACATTTTGTTTCTTTTACTCTTTCAACAACCTGCAGGGTTAACCCTCTCTCCCAACAAGCTTGCATTCATTCCCAAACACTAGGTATCCCTTATATCATTAATGTTGTTATCATGGTTATGCATATGCACGTGTATTTGATTTTGCAGCGACAAAAATTAATTCTAGTTAAAAGTAAGCCGAACAGTTCCTTGAACATACCTTAGTTCGAAATACACTGCATACGTATGCATGTATAATGTATGATAAAATGTCACATAAAAAGTGACAATTTGGTAATGTTACTTAAGGATGGTATGTTCAGGCACTTATTTGCAGCCTTTTCTTAGGACTCTTACTTTATGAGTAAATTAAATTGTAACTGAACTGAAATGTATATTTATAGCAGAAGAAGAAGCAATGGCAAGTAGTAGATCACAGTTGGTGAGATTCCCTTTATTGATGGATGATACTGATACTACCAAATACTCAGCATGCACCATTCCTTGGAGGTTCTCTTCTGATGATCCACGTGTCGTAACTCCCACCGAGTTATCTTGGATTAATCTCCTACACAGTGGTATCCCCTCCTACAAGTATGATCTCTAAAAACAAAATTGAGCATGTCGTTCAAGGATTTTATCATTTCAATGCCTCTTGTTTATATTAATTTTTAGCTTTTATTTTGTACAGGAAGCGTGCTGAGAGTGATACTTCTGTTCCTGATGCTGCAAATAAAGCTGAAATTTTTGCTCAAAGGTTAGGTGGTCTCTTATTACTTCATTTTTCCCTTTTCGTTTACTTTGAGAGGTTTTTTTTATTTGAGAACTGTTTCTTATAAACATCAGGCATGCGCTGTCTTTATCCTAGGTAATTCAAATTGTTGTTAATTGCAATATTGCATTTTTTTTTGTTGCATTTCTTTCAAAAAGGTATGCTAAAATACTTGAAGATTTGAGGAAAGATCCTGCAAGTCATGGCAATCCTCTTGATATCCTTGTATGTTCTTTACCTGAACTTTATATGCAAATGAGAAAAATTACCAAAACTAAAATGTTTGATATATGTCTGTTTTCCTCTTCTGTGTTTTCCCTTATTCTCTTTATTCTTTGTGTTTTTGCTTTAGCTTCTATGTAGACTTCGTGAGGTAGTTCTTAAAGAACTGGGGTTCAGAGATATCTTCAAGAAAGTCAAGGTAAGATTAAGCAAACAATCTGCGGTTTTAAGTTATAATTGCTAATACTATTCAGCCAAAATTTGGAAGAATTGTATGTGTATATCTGGTTATTGAGGTAGAAACTATTTAACATCTTGCAGAAAGAATATCGGGAATTCAAATGCATTCTTTTCAATGTCATTAAGATAGGGGATGGAGTGGACTATCAATAAATCATGTAGTTTCATTTTGGCCAAGATTTATAATAATTCATATATGATTTGAATGCAACAGGCTGAAGAGAACGCAAAGGCCATCTCCCTATTTGAGAATGTTGTTCGTCTTAATGATGCTATTGAAGATGAAGGCAAGCGACTTGAGAATTTAGTTAGAGGAATTTTTGCAGGGAACGTATTTGATCTTGGTTCTCCCCAGGTAGTTTGATTTTCTATATGTAATTTTGTTCACTTCTGGTGTTATGGTAGCCAACACTTGCTTAAACATCTGAACAAAATCGTACTCACAAACCGAGAAAGAGATTGTTATAAAATTAACTGGAACTATATGGATAGTTGATTCAGTACAACCATATGCTGACAATTTGTAAGGAAACCTTTTCTCAAAATGAATTTATTTTCCTACTAGAAGACATTTATTTATTCATTACAATCATATGCCGATGTTTGGAGGATTGTATATAAGTAGTTGTTGTTTATGTGTTACTTTTTTTTCCCCTCAATTTCTTGAAGCTTGCAGAAGCTTTCTCTAGGGATGGAATGTCGTTTTTGGCTACTTGTGAAAATCTTCTCCCTCGACCATGGATTATCGATGACCTTGACACTTTGAAAATCAGATGGAGCAAGAAGTCCTGGAAAAAGGCAAGTGCCATATGGTTAAAGAAATATACAATTCTTTTAATGCACTTTATGTCTTCTGACGTATTTTAGCCAAGAGTAGTGTCATAATCAATTTCTTTTTCATGGCAGGTTATCATATTTGTTGATAACTCAGGTGCAGATATAATTTTAGGTATTTTGCCATTTGCAAGGGAGCTCCTTCGGCGCGGGAGTCAGGTTTGCACGCATTAATTTATTTCTCTTTCAACCGTGTTTTCTGGTCTTGAAGTTTGAAACCAATTGCCAAAACAAAGTTATATGTTCTTTTGTTGAAGTGACTATTTTTGTGGACATGACAACAACTGTCGAACCACGTAAATTATGTGGCTTTTCTTGTCTTTTCCATATGACGCGTTTTACATGTTTCGCACATGCAATTTTGTGTTAAGTTGTGGGGGAAGGATGGGGAGGATAATTATAGCATTTTTATTATTGAACACAATCAATAAATGTGTTGAAACATATGGAATTCATTTTGCTTTATAAGGAATTTAGAGGAACTTCAGATTTTATAATTTGTTTTAAGTACTTTAATTAGTTCCACCGAACTCTTATTTGTACATGATTCATTGTCCAGTTTTGAAGTTTTTTTAAATTTTGAATTGCTTTGAATGCAGGTTATTTTGGCTGCTAATGACTTACCTTCGATCAATGATGTGACTTACTCTGAGCTAATTGAAATTATATCAAAGGTATCAAAAATTAATTTCAACAAATTTTTGGTATAACCGAAGTTCTTTCCTAACTCTGTCAAGTTGGTTTCCAGTTAAAGGATGAAGAAGGACGTCTCTTTGGTGTCAGCACTTCAAATCTTTTAATTGCCAACTCTGGAAATGACTTACCTGTAAGATTTTTTTCAGAAACATTTGTTTGTTATATTAGGAAATTCTGGTTTCTTTATAGTTTATGGCCTATACTGTCAGATCATTGACTTGTATGATGATTACATGGTTGCATGTTTCTTTGTTGTTTTGTTCTATGGATTGCAGGTTATTGATCTTACAAAGGTGTCACTAGAGCTTGCTTCCCTTGCTAGTGATGTAGATCTTGTCATTTTAGAAGGGATGGTATAAGTTCTTTCTTAGACATTGTATGCTTTTTCTATTGGGGGTTAGACAATGTAGCATCCTCATATTTACTCCCCCTTTTCCCCTTTCTACAAAGCCTAGTGGCGAAATTCACACAACACATCCTTTCGTTCCTTTTCAACTGTCACTTTTATAAAGCTATATTAGCAGTGGTTTTGTTAATAATACATGTAACTATTTACTGCTGAGAGAGAAATATGCGGATGAGGTAATTAATAATTAAGAGTATTATAGTAATAGGCAAATAATTCTATTAAAAGTACAAAGTTTATTGGTTTTCTTAGTATGTGTAAATGGCCTTAAAAGAAACTAGAAAGGAACGGAGGAAGTAGTTGATTGGACAAGTTGTAAATTGTATCTAAGCTATATTTTTGAGTTCTCATTGTCTCTAGTTCTTCCTTCAATAGGCGTCTACAGTTATTCAATAAACCTTGTTAGAAATTAGTTTGAGTTTTAAACACCGACACATCTCTTATGACAGGGGCGCGGAATAGAAACAAATCTCTATGCTCAATTTAAATGTGATTCTGTGAAGATTGCAATGGTAATTCTTTGTATCATTTTTTAACTTCGTAAAATATGAGAAATTGAATACTGATGATGTTATTTTCTTCTATTTTACTGTCATTATTTTTCTTTTACAGGTGAAACATCCTGAGGTTGCAGAATTTCTTGAGTCACGGATGTATGACTGTGTAATCAAATACAATGAAGTTTAGAGCTTATACTTAAGCCTGATTCTTTTACAAGGCAGAATTTTCATTCAAGATTGTTCTCTAATACCATTTGATCATATACAGATTAGTGTTTTTAAATTGAGTTGAGAATTTCATGGCCATTGAGAATGAACTATTTGAGATATATATGTCTTAGGAATACGAGAATTCTTGAATGTGTATATGAGTTGTATGCGTTTCTTCATTCTTTTGATGAATCTGTTTGACTATCAAGGGATTGACAAATTATTTTTGCTTAATTACATTTTTTGTCTCCCTATTTTATCCAATTGATCCCTCCAGACTATAAATCCGAGATTTTAGTCTCCCAATTTTTCAAATCATTGACATTTTTCTTTTTTGTGAAATGGGAATAGAAATATGGCAATGTGACAAATGATATGATATTGTGCAATAATGTCATGATCATTTTAAATGAAAATGAGCCAAAACTGAAAAGGGAAAAAAAAAATACTATAGATTGTTCGCAAATCATCATTTGGTACATCATAATATCACTCATGAGTTAATCATCGTCTCATTCCACTTGCCACATTATCATAACATTTGACAAATCACCATATCACTCATACTATCATCATATCACTCGTCACATCATCATATATTAATTTATAGGGACCAAAAACTTATTTAACCCTTGATTTCACACATATCAAATATTAATTTCATTTGAGTTTCCTTCTGTAGCATCAATTCACTAACTTCATAAATTTATATCTATATCTTTCAACAACAATGCTCAAGACTCTAGGAACAACTCATCTGCTGATGACAGAGATCATTTACCTAACAATAGCCAATCAAATGCTTGAGTTGAATGAGCCTCATGCTTGTACCGATGCTGTCAAAATTAACTTACCAGGACAGAATAGTGGTTGTCATGTGTCAAAAGTTGCAATTTTTACTGTTAGATGTTAGTTGGTTTGTTAGTTTTCCACGTGGTTGTTTTGTTCCCATGATGTATCTCTGGTGATGGTTACTTATCATTGTAGCAAATATATTTAGGGTACATATTTTTGTCCTTGTTATGAATTCTATCTCTATATTGTTGATTATTTCCTTGTTTGTTGTATTAATAGGTTTCCAAATCTGGCTTTTTCTTTGGATCCCTAATTTAATTAGGGTGTTAATTAAGTTTTTAGCCCCTATAAATATTCACAGTTTTGTTTTTAGTCCCTACAAAATAAAATCACATTTTTTAGTCCCTATAAAATTTTCCATCAGCATCCCTATAAATTTTTCCATCAGCACTACTTATAGTCCCTGTCAAAAATTTCCATCAACAGTTTTGGTCCTTAAAATGCTTAAGGAAAATGTCAGAGGGACTAAAAAGTGTGATTTTATTTTGTAGGGACTAAAAACAAAACTGTGAATATTTATAGGGACTAAAAACTTAATTAACCATTTAATTAATGGTTTTTTTCTTTCTGAATGTTAGATTGAGAATAGTTTTATAATTTAAAATAGTTAAATACTAAGATATATATTATGCATGAGAGCTATTCATAAAATTTTAGAGTGCTGTATGAATCTAGAAGATGCCTTCAATAAGAATTTGGGTCAAATAGAGACATTTTCAAAATAAGATTGCAGGCAGAAAGAATATTGTTACAATTTTATTATTTTGTTACACAATTGATATTATTATTTAAGTAACAAATGAAACATTTCTTGATTGGTTTTAAGATGTCTTTATCTAGAAAGACCTCTATTTTATTTTCTCCTTCCTCAAAAACACTATTCATAACAACTTACTCATTTAAAGTTGTTTTTTTTGATGTTTTTGTAAAAAAAAAAAAACTAATAAATGAATGTAATACTCTTAAAAATGACTATATTTTTTCAAAATAACTTATAACAAAGCGGGTTCTTAATCAAAGTACTATTTTGATTAATGATACAAACTCTTCTTTCTTTTAGAAAATTATCTTTTATATTATATAAACATATTTTCAAAAATTGATAAAAATTAGAGAAATGTTAAAGAATAAAGATTGGTAGTGTACACCCCTTTGTACTACTCTGTAAAATTTCAGTTAACCAAATATATAGTCTGTGTGACCCCTTTGTACCACTCTGTACAATTTCAGTTAATCAAATATATGGTCTGTGTGACTACATCAAAAAAATGTAGTCACACAAACCATATATTTGGTTAACTGAATTTCAGGAGTGGTACAAATTAGAGGTGTACAAGTTAAGAGTGTCCACCCTACCTATCATTTCTCAATGTTAAAAGAACACAATCAGTAGCGGAGCCCTTCATGGGCTGGGGTGGGCCACGGCCCACCTGGAAAAATTAAAAAAACAACGATTATAAGTCTATTTTGCGAGATTTTATACAATTTTGTGTCGGTTTTAGGTTTCGGTTGATTCAAATTCCTGCAAAGTGGTGTAGTGCCCCACCCAAAAATTTAAATAATTCAAGGGTTAATAGGTCTTTACCCTGTAATATAGGTCATTTATGATTTTCCCCCTGTAAAATATTTTTTTTGATTTACCCCCTGTAAAATATTTTTGTTTTGATTTACCCCCAATAGGCCAAACAAAAACCAATTTTATTTTTTTTCAAGAATTTTTCGTTTTTGTTTGGCCTATTAGGAGGGTAAATCAAAACAAAAATATTTTACAGGGGGTAAATCAAAAAAAATATTTTACAGCGGGCAAAACCGAAAATGACCTATATTACAGGGGGTAAAGACCTATTAACCCATAATTCAATTATAGGTCTATTTTGCGAGATTTTATACAATTTTATATCGGTTTTAGGTTTCGATTGATCCAAATTCCCGCAAAGTGGTGTTGTGGCCCATCCGAAAAATTTCAATAATTCAATTATAGGTCTATTTTGTGAGGCTTTAAACAATTTTTCAACGATTAATTTTAGTGGTCCACCCTAACTTTTTTTCCTGGCCGCGCTCGTGAACACAATCATCAATACTCACGTTGAAATTGAGCTCGCCTCGGTTTTTGTGCATGACCCACACACCTTGTCTCATCTTTGTTGTTGGATACGATGTCGACAATTGCTGTGTTCAAAGAGCACAACTTCTTTGGCTTCAAGGTGCACCCAAGAATAATGAATGCCATGAAGAAGAGTGTAGAAATAAGGGTGCCCAACCCCACATGTATAATGCATTAGATACTAATTAACGTCATTCTAAAGGCCTCTATAGATAGACCTAACTTCTAAGGTCAAGCACAGCCAAACAAAAACTCCCCATTTTCATTTTACACTGCAAGCAAGCAAGCACTCCGTCTTTTTCAAGTGAACTACAATCCTATATCAACATTGAGAAACTAGATAGGTATTAAGGTATGCCACTCAAACTTGATATTAAATATCATATCATTCATTTTTCTAAGATTAGTCGATAGTTATGAAGCACATACACTCTTTGGATTAGGCGTGTCATGGTATCGGACACATGTCATGTCCGACATTGAACGACACCAACACATATGATTACACTAAATTATATGATTTTATCAGATTATCAACGGTGTCGGCGTGTCAATGTCCGTGTCATGTCTGGTGTCTGTATCCATATTCGTGTTTCATAGGTTGATAGCTTCATTTTAATGGAGAAAGTAAAACCATTTATTATATTATTACCAACTCAAACTCATAGGTGCTGCAGCCGTTGGAATTATATTGCCTCATCATCATCATCATCATTTCATTCACATTTTGTTTCTACTCTTTCAACAACCTGCAGGGTTAACTCTCTCTCCCTACAACATTGCATTCATCAATCAGCACTGGCCAATCATCATTCCCAAACACTAGGTATCTCTTATATCATCAATGCTGTTATCATGGTTACAATATATGTTTAATGTTATCATGGTTATGTTTATGCGCGTGTGTTTGATTGTTGTTGTTCTTGATGATGGTGAAGGTGTAGTGATGAGATGATGTTGATAATGATGATGACGACGATGATGTTGTGTTTTATAGTTGTTGTTGTTTCTGGATTTTTTTTCCTCGGTTTTTATGAATGTTGATGTGTTGATGAAGGTGGTGTTAAGATGATGAAGATAAAGATGAAGAAGAAATATAAAGAAGATGATGAAGAAAATGAAAGAAAAATCATATGTTGGTGGTTCACTATTAGATTCAATAGTTTTGCATGATCGAAGGGTCAATTTTGTTTCAAAATGATCAAAAGGTTAAAATTAAATAAATTAATAAGGTCTACGGTGGACGACCTACAATGTCGGTCCACCTTAGACATTTTAGGTTAAAATTAACAGAGCGAGACTAAATTGGCTGACAGAAGCATATTTGAGTGACCAAAACGGTATTTTTAATAATCAACTGACCAAAATGAAACTTAGAAATTACATAGGCCATCAAATGTCCAATTAAGCCTAGTTAGTACCATATAAATATACTTCTTCCCGTTTTGATTAATTCTATTGAAAAAATACTTTTAAAGAACCTTGATTGAATGAATCTTCTACAACGTAACGAAAGACATTAAAATAATTAAAATGACACAACTTTATTGATTCACACATGACACCGAAAATCCTAGGACTAACTCTATGCACATGTCTTTGATTTTGCAGCAACAAAAAATGATTTTAGTTTAAAATTTGGATACATTCATGTAAAAATGAGTTGAACAATAAATTACACGCTAAAAATCAAATTTGGAGGCAAGAACTCCAAGTTCGAGCTTCAAGTTAGAATTAATTTTGAAGGCGAAATCAATTCTATTTGAAAATAATCAAAGATGTTAAAATAAATTCTACACCATTATAATTTTGTCTCAAAGTGAAACAAAACAACACTTCAATCTACAAATGTATGTATGATAGAATGTCACATAAGAAGTGACAACTTGGTAATGTTACTTAAGGATAGTATGTTCAGTTGCACTTATTTGCATGAGTAAATTACATTGTGACTGAACTGAAATGTATATTTATCAGAAGAAGAAGCAATGACAATCAGTACACCACAGTTGGTGAGATTCCCTTTGTTGATGGATGATACTGTTACTACCAATTATTCACCATGCACCATTCCTTGGAGGCTCCCTTCTGATGATCCAAAAGTCCTCACTCCCACTGAGTTATCTTGGATTAATCTCTTTTGCAGTGGTATCCCCTCCTACAAGTATGTCCTCTCAAAACAAGGATTTTATTATTTCAATGTTTCTTGTTTATTTATATTAATTTTTAGCTTTGATTTGGTACAGGAAGCGTGCTGAGAGTGATACTTCCGTTCCTGATGCTGCAAATAAAGCTAAAATTTATGCTCAAAGGTTAGGTGGTCTCTTATTACTTCATTGGTTAGGAAAGCCTAATGTTTCTATGAACATCAGGCTTGTAATGTCTGTCTTTATCCTAAATAATTCAAATTGTTGTTAATTGCAATATTGCATTTCTTTCAAAAAGGTATGCTAAAATACTTGAAGATTTGAAGAAGGATCCTGCAAGTCATGGCGATCCTCTTGATATCCTTGTATGTTCTTTACCTGAACTTCATATGCAAAAGTGAAAAATAACAAAAAGTACAATATTTGATATTATGTCTAATTTCCCCTTATGTGTTTTACCTCATTTCTCCTTATTCTTTTGGTTTTTGTTCTAGCTTCTATGCAGACTTCGTGAGGAACTCCTTAAAGAACTAGGGTTTAGAGATATCTTCAAGAAAGTCAAGGTAAGTTTAAGCGAACAATCTACGGTTCTATATGATAAATGCTAATGCTATTCAGCTAAAATGTGGAAGAATGGTATGTGTATATCTGGTTATTGTGGTTGAAGCAATTTAACATCTTAGGGCAAGAATATGTGGATGTTTAACTGGATTCTTTTCATAATTTTGTTGGCCGAAGTTGAACAAATTTAACACTTATCCTTATCAATCTCATTAAGATAGGGGATGGAGTGGACTGTCAATAAATTATGTAGTTTCATTTTGGCCGAGAGTTGTAATATTTCACATATGATTTGAATGCAACAGAATGAAGAGAATGCAAAGGCCATCTCCCTATTTGAGAACGTTGTTCGTCTTAATGATGCCATTGAAGATGAAGGCAAGCGACTTGAGAATTTAGTTAGAGGAATTTTTGCAGGGAACGTATTTGATCTTGGTTCTCCCCAGGTAGTTTGATTTTTTATATCTAATTTTGTTTTCTTCTGGTGTTATGGTCGCTGATTTTTATATCTAAGTTCGACGCTGACACTTGCTTAAAAATTTGAACAAAATCGTGGTGAAATAATTCTCACAAACTGAGAATGAGGTTAGTTATAAAATTAACCTAGCTATATGGATAGTTGATTTTGTACAACCATAAGCTGACAATTTGTATGGAAACCATACCTCAAAATAAATTTATTTGCTTACTAGAAGATAATTACATATTAAAATCATTGTGCCAATGTTTGAAGGATTATATATAAGTAGATGTAGTTTATGTGTTACCTTTTTCTTTCCTCAATTTCTTGAAGCTTGCAGAAGCTTTCTCTAGGGATGGGGGAATGTCGTTTTCGGCTACTTGTGAAAATCTCCAACCTCGACCATGGATTATTGATGACCTTGACACTTTGAAAATGAGATGGAGCAAGAAGTCTTGGAAGAAGGCAAGTGTCATATGGCTAAAGAAATATACTATTCTTATAATGCACTTTATGTCTTCTGTATTCTGATGTATTTTGGCCAAGAGTAGCGTCATAATCAATTTCTTTTTTCATGGCAGGTTATGATATTTGTTGATAACTCTGGTGCAGATATTATTTTAGGTGTTTTGCCATTTGCAAGGGAGCTCCTTCGGCGTGGGAGTCAGGTTTGCACACTAACTTATTTCTCTTTCAACCGTGTTTTCTTGTCCGGAAGTTTGAAACCAATTGCAAAAACAAAGTTATATGTTTTATTTCTGAAATTTCGAAATTTCGAATTGCTTTGAATGCAGGTTATTTTGGCTGCTAATGACTTACCTTCTATCAATGATGTGACTTACTCTGAGCTAATCGAAATTATATCAAAGGTATCAAAAATTAATTTCAACAATTTTTTGGTATAACCAAAGTTTTTTCCCAACTCTGTCATGTTGATTGCCAGTTAAAGGATGAAGAAGGACGTCTCTTGGGTGTCAGCACTTCAAATCTTTTAATTGCCAACTCTGGAAATGATTTACCTGTAAGATTTTTTTCAGAAACATTATGTTTGTTATATTAGGAAATTCTGGTTTCTTTATAGTTTATGGCCTATACTGTCAGATCACTGACTTGTAAGATGATTACATGGTTGCATGTTTCTTTGTTGTTTTGTTCCTTGGGTTGCAGGCTATTGATCTTACAAAGGTGTCACAAGAGCTAGCTTGCCTTGCCAGTGATGTAGATCTTATCATTTTAATAGGAATGGTATAAGTTCTTTCCTTGACATTGTATGTTTTTCCTCTTGGGGTTAGAAAATATAGCATTCTCCTGTTTACTCCCTTTGTAAGGCCTATTGTCCAATTTTCACATTATAATCCTTTGGACGTCATACCATGTTTAATGAACTTGAATCTCATTCCATAAGTTAATTCAAAATATGAGGATACTCAAACAGATTCAACAACCCGGGAACCAGAGCAATGTGAGACTTCAATGCAACTTCAATACTAAAATGAAAATTAATTTGAGACTTCAATACTAATGTGAGACTTCAATAAAATGAAAATTTGTTTAAATTAATTTGTCGTTTTCAAAGTTTAATGTAATATTAAGTTATTAACTATGGTGTTGTCAGTAATACCCTTAACTATTTACTACTGAGAGAGAAATATGTGGATGAAATGACAAATATAGTATTATAGAAAAAATACAAATAATTCCATCAAAAGTACAATGTTTATTGGTTTTCTTAGCATGTGTAAATAAACTTAAGCGACAACTAATAAAGAACGGATGGAGTAGTTGATTGAACAAGTTGTAACTAAGATCTATAGTTCGAATTGAGATTTAGTGACTTTAAGGTGGAAATAATAAAAGAGACATGAAAGAGAAATAATAAAAAAAGTGAGAGAAATAATACAAGAGAGAGATAAATACAAAGTTACTGGGACTTTCTCGCCTTAAAGTCACCAGATTCCAATCCATATTGTCGGGTTCTTCTCGTTGACATTAGTTAAACCTTCAATGAGGCCTATACTAATACAGTTATGCACTAAACCTAGTCAAAAATTGGTTTGCCTAGTGAAATTTAAACGCTGACACATTTCTTATGACAGGGTCGAGGAATAGAAACAAATCTTTATGCTCAATTTAAATGTGATTCTATGAAGATTGCAATGGTAATTCTTTTTATTATTTTTTAACTTGCTTCTTAAAATCTGAGAAATTGGATACTGATGATGTTATTTTTTGTATATATTTCTTTGTTGTCGTTTTTCTTTTATAGGTGAAAAATACTGGGGTTGCAAAATTTCTTGAGTCACGGATGTATGATTGTGTAATCAAATACGATGCAGTTTATAGGTTATAATTAAGACTATTGTTGTTAAAATTTCTATCAAAATCCTAAAGTCCTATGATTTTGCGATTTTGCTCTACCTTACCGATCTCAATCTTGAGTAGAATCTTAAAATGTGCAAAATCTGTTCGAAATTGTTTATGCTTAAGAGTTTTTTCTCTGCCTTATAAGTTATAATTGGTGTATTCTTTATGTGATGTTGAATTGTAGCTTATACGATTTGAGCATTTTGTGAACTTAATTTGTTTCATCCATATATCCGGCTAATAATAATCTCAAATTGTTTTATAATTCAAAATTCTTGAATTGTTCAATAACTAATTGAGATTATTATGAGCCGAATATATACTTGTACAAACCGATAAAATCACAAAAAATGATCAACACCAATTTGAAGAGAACAAATGCAAAATCCCCAACAAAAAGGAAAATCAAAGGGTTTGTTAATGGAGTTTATTACATTTGAAATGTGACAAAAATTGCTTCATGAAGATAATATAATATTGACGAGGATGCGACAATGAAGCAGAGTAGAAAGAGAGGATGAAAAGAGGAGAGGAGAGAAGAGAATGGGAGTCGTAGAACATGAAAAGGAAGAGAAAATGAGTCAAAGGTTTGATTTTGTAATAGAGGCAGGCATTTTGATATGATTTTAGGATGTCATTAGAGAAGGGTGTTACTAGAAAACACATTCTTTCCATACAACAACTTGTTTAATCTCTAAACAATGTACGACATATTCCTTATCAATTTGTTGGAGCCAACTTTAATATTTAACTCTACCAAATCATGAGTGAAATTGCACATAAATTATGAGAACCTTCAATCTGTACTCCTATCAAATTTCTTTGCCTGTTTTTTTTTTTTTTTTTATTTGGGGTTTTTGAGCAAACATTTAAGTTCATTCTTGCCCCATCCCAGAATTGTATATTTATCACTTGGTTTCAGTGGGAGCCATGAATGAGCGTAATCATGGGCAGTGGATCATCATTTTGGCTTGAGGCGGTGTTGTAGATGGAGGACGCACTATCGGAGAAGGAGCTACAATATTTACACTTTTCATAATTTTTGTTGTGATTCTATTATTTTTGTGCGCAACTGTAGATTGCTTTAAAAATTATGAAAAGTGTTAATATTGTAGCTAATACATAATTTTTTGGTAGAAGGAGTTTCAACAAAAATTGTAGCTTATACATAATATTGTAGCTTATAACAAAATTTATGAAATATTGTAGCTTATGACATAATTTTTCGGTAGAAGGAGCTGCAATATTGACACTTTTTTTTAAAGCTTATACAATATAAACTTTTCTACCAAAAAAAAAAGTATGTTAGAAGCTTTAAAAAAACTCCTCTGAAAAAAAATCGAATAATAAAGACAAAATAAATGATATTTTTAATTAACTCTATTATAAAATCATATTACTTTACCCCTTGATTAAAACAATTTTTTTTTTCACTACCAAAAAAAACAATTTTTTTTAATTATGTTATAAAATATGTTAATTAAATAATATTGCAAAGTATTGTTCACTGTCTTTCATCATGCAATAGAAGAATAGATCACCCATAAACGTAAAATAGTTTAAAGAAACTATTTTGAAATTATTATAATCTGCATTGCCACTAAAAGATTTCCCTAAGAGCTGTATGGAATTTAAAATGAGATAAAAATCAACTTAGAATTTCGAAGGAAGACATAAACATAAATAATTTTAATTCTTAACTTCAATTTTATACATAATATTTTTTTGTGACAATACATAATTCTTGTTTTTTGGTAGATGTACTTAATAACAAATAACGGTTGAAACTCTCACACACAAGTAGAGAGACCGAAGTTCGAACCCCGATCACGACGTTCGGTTTAACAATTTTGACATTTTTGCTAGTTGAACTAGAACTTATGAACAATACATAATTCTTGATTGCATGATAAATTAATAAATTAAATTAATTTTTTCTTAAGTTTTTTTAACTAATTATAACCATCCTAACTCATTTAATTTTTTTTTCCAAGTCACCACTATTCATACAAAAGATTCAATCAAATGTATATACTACATTGTTTTTTAATTCTAAATAGCTTAAGGACGAAGCTCACACATACTAAATGTTAAGAAGTAGGTAATTGCAAATTTGAACTCACACTTCAACATATCAAATGTCTTTGCAGTCTTTCACCATGTGAGACAGTTCCAGAAACTTAATATAAAAGAAATTATAATGTGAGGCCATAGTATTATTTTTTTTATTATAACTCTATTCCTAAAAACATGGTATAAATTAGCATAAAACCTCATACATTCCGACTTTAACTTATTCTTAACTTTATAGCTTACTTATTAACACATTACTGTCAAAACTCAAGAGAAAGATATATCCACTAAAAAAATTCAACAATTATAAAAACATAATTTTTTTCTTATCTTAAATAACATCTTCAAATCTACATTTTCAACTTTTTTAAATATCCAAATGTCTCAATCGGCAAAACAATATCAGAATGTGTCGATCGAATAGCGTTTATTCTTTCTTGCTGCCCATAATGTCTCAAAATGAAGACACTAGAGATAGTACATGCATCCCATAAATACACGACAATGGTACCAGACAAGGTACCATACTTAGCTTATAAATGAGGTATACTCACCCATACAATCACGTTCCTTTCATGCATACACCCAAAAACAATTGAAACCACAGTTTCTATAGACCCATAACTTGTCTCTATTTTTAGTTGATTTCTACATTTTTTTTAGATAAATGTTGAATTGACCTTCATTTTTTTCTCTTAATTTTTGTCACATTCTCAGGACCACATTCTCATGCATATAGTCATGTTTACTTCTATTTGCATTTTTTTTTTAATCTTATTAGATTCTTTGAATTCAATTTGGAACAAACCAGGAAAGGTGAAATGAGTATTTGGATATAGAAAAACAAAGAAATTTATATTAACTAAACAATTAATATAAGGTCCACGTCCACCAATTATTTCCATCATCATCCCCCTATAGAATAAGACAGATGATGAGCATCTTGCGCTGCAAAGATGCCAGAGACAAGTGGACAGACAATTACTCATGAATTAGCAATGTTCTTGGTAGGGGGAACAACACAGCTGGAAATGTTCTAGATCTTTGTTTGCTTTCCATATTGCATAAAGAATCAATCAACATTTCTTAAATAACCATAGCCAGCTTAATCTATCTTCTAAATATAGTATTGTTTGGTGTTGGCATGTCTCGAGGATTCCTTATCAATTTCATAATTTGTTTACATGTGCATGTTTTTCTTTAATATAAATGAGTCGATTTTGATAATAAAAAGTTGGTGTTTATGTTTGATAATGTTATGAGGTCGTGAGGATGCTTTGTATAGTAGCTGCTAGCTAGATAGAATATAGATTATAGATGATTTTATGTTATAAGTAAGTGCAACAAGTAATAAAAACCTAAGTAATATATCCCTTATGCATATGGAGTTGTTCTATTTATAATATAGAAAAGCAAAGGTGATAAAGGGTCACCTTTCCTAACACCTCTCACGCATTTAGAAAATCCAACAAAGTTGCCATCAACAAGAATCGAAAGCTTGGCTGAGTGTAAGATTTCCTTAATCTAGTCACACAAAATGGGGCCAAAAGCAAAGCGAGCAAGCACATCAAGAAACAAGTTCCAGTGCAAAGTATCAAAATCCTTTATGATATTAATTTTAAGTGTCAAATTACCAGCAAAGCTCTTCTTATTTATAACATTAATGGCCTTAGACACCACAACAATACAATTAGAGATTTGTCTTCCTTGAAAAAAAACTTCTTTGCTGCTCAGACACAAGTTTGGGGGCAGTAAAAGTTAACCCGTCTACAAGCACTTTAGTCATAATTTTAAACTGAAAATTAGCTAAGGCATTCTGCTGCAAGTTACTCATCTCAACAGCACCTAGAATATTTGAGATAACCATCAAAAGATTATAATTGAGTTTGTCTATCTTATACAATATTACATAGGTTAAAACATCTAAAAAAATAACATTTTTTTTTATCGAAAACATAATTATTTATCATAAAACTGTGTATTTAATATAAAGAAGTACTTAAATAAACTTACTATTTTTTACTTCTTACAGAATGCAAGTTTGCAACCTTTTTATGAAGATCCAATTGATCAATTTTATTTTAAAGGAAATTGATAGTTTTTATATAAAAATAAAATAGCACCGGCGGTGTCATTTAAATACAACTTGATTGGTAACCATAAGAATAATAATATATAGGGGACTAAATTCGAATTAAGATTTTCCACTTCTCCAAATTTAAGGCGTGTGTGTATGGTCACTAGGTTACTTCAAAAAAACAAAAAAAAACCCCACTAATGACCACTATTGCCTCTGTCCACCACCCCGACTATCATCACTTCCAACATTTATTAAAATTATTAATAAATAAAATATATATTTTAATTTTTTAAAATAATAAAAATTATTATTTTCAATATAATTTTATGAATTAGATGAATGTTCATCTATTGAAAAGAGGAAAATGGATATATTGGATATTTTTATGTTTAATGGATAAATTATATTGGATTATTTAAATTTTAAAGAACTTAGTAGATTGTAAATAGATTTATGAATTATTTTTCTCCGCCTCTTACAATTCAGAGCCCGTTTGTTATAGTTTTTTTTTAAAAAAAAAAATCACTTATTTTAAACAAATAATCACTTTTAAGAGTTTTGCATCCGTTTGTTACAGCTTTTTAAAAAAAATCTAAAAACAGTTTCAAATGAGAAGTTATTAAGAGGAGCTTCTCAAAAAATAGATTTTTTTTTAGAGGAGAGAGAAAATATTTTTTAAAAGATTGAACTAACTTTGTAACAAAAAATCTCTTTTATATAGTTGTATCAAAACAAACTAGATTATTTGTGTAAAAAAAATGATTTTTATTTCGGTAAACAAACGCAAAATAGATTCTGTTTTTTATAAAATCTTTAAATATAATCTCTAAATTATTTTATGTCAAAATCACTTTTATTTTAATCTTTAACAAACAGACCCTCAATCTAATTTAAATTAATCCATTTTGTCATCCTTGTCCCAGCCCGAAATGAAAATAGATTATCAAATTACCCACCTATTTGCTTAATAAATAGGAATATATATTATATTTATACTCCTAAAGAATCATACAGTGTCTATCATTTATTTATAAATTATAAACCACACTTGTAGTCAATTATTTTTTGTCTTTGGCCATTATCCAGGAAGCTAACCTAAGTTACATTTTTGGTCAACAAAGAGATTGATGAAATCAACTGGTACTAGTATATATATACTATATACCTGCTTTGTTTCCTTTTTGCCATGAACAAAAGAATCTAATATACGTGTCACACTCATGTGTGCATTGTCATTATTTCCAAATCTCAGATCTTAATTTACAAAGAAGGGAATAACTTGTACTATTATTTATTGAAAATTTTAAAAATATTGAATATACCTACCCATGTTGGTGTATGTTTTATATACACATCATCATAAAAAAAATGTTTTATATACACATGTCACATGGAACCGTGGAAGCTTTATTTTTCGGTATATAGATATAGATATTATTTTTGTATTATCATATATTTTTCTATAGTCTAAGCTAGTTGGAATGACACATGACCCACCATAACTAGCAAGAGCCCCAAGTTGCTCCTCTCTCTATATATATAAGCTCAAGAACCAAAACCAAAGCATTCATCATTTGTATCAACTCTGAAAATCCTCTGCCATCTAAAAATAACCTTAAAGGAACAAAAAAAACCAAGAAACTAAACTATGGCTTGTTGGTCTGCAGAAAATGCCACAAAGGCCTATCTTAGCACTTTGAAAATGGTGAGTAATATTAACATGTCTCATATATTTTCTGACCATCTTATTGAATTTCTATGTTTAGAATTTAATTTTAACATAATATAAAGTATTGTTTTTTAATCTAATTTTTTTGTGTTATTTTCTTCAGGGTCAAAAAGCCAAAGAGCCAAATGTAGCTGAATTTATATCAGCACTAGCTGCAGGAAACAATGCACAAATGATGATTGTAGCATGTGCTAATGTAGCAGATTCTACCACACTAGCTTTAGTTGCTGCTGCTAATCAAACTGGTGGACAAGTAATTTGTATTGTCCCTAACCATAAAGATCTTATTGCATCCAAACATGCCTTAGGAATTGCTTCACATCAAGTCCAATTCATGGTTGGAAAAGCTCAAGAAGTGCTTCTATTGGACCAACATGAAGCAGCTGATTTTTTGCTCATTGATTGTAACATTAAGAATCATGAAGAGATTCTCAAAACAATTCAAGAGGGTAGAAATGTAAATGGTGGAACAATTGTTGTAGGGTACAATGGATTTAGTTGCAAAGGGTCTTGGTTATCATGTGGATCAAAGACTCAACTTTTGCCAATTGGAGAAGGGCTTTTGGTGACAAGATTTGGAATAAGTGAGAATAATAGTCCAAGATATGGAACAAGTAGATCAATGGGAAAGATTAAAAGTCGTTGGGTTGTTAAGGTTGATAAATGCACGGGTGAGGAACATGTGTTTAGGGTCAGATTTCCTCACGGGAAAGTTATTCAAGCTTAATTAATTTTGTGGTTCATTTTGTACAAATTAGTAAAACTAAGATTAGATTCAGGGTTTTAAATAGCAGTCGCAACAGTAATTTTGTCGTCATCTTTGATTTTTTGGAGAGTCGAAGATTTTGACAAGATAAAAAATTGTTATGTTGCAGCTTAGATCGCAGTTTCAGATCTTTAATTAAGACCTTGATTAGATTATTATCCCTTAGCAAAATAGGGTACTAAATTTTGCTTTAATTTAAAATTACTGGAGTGAGTCATATTTTATCTTGTAAATACCAAATTATTTCTATGTCTTATATAAATTGATTTTAAGAAATGTTGTGTTTTGGATATGTTCTAATGAAGAGGCCACGTATAATACAAATTATAGAATCTTGGTCAAGTCAAATTAGCCCTCTCCTTTATGCATGTAATTCATGGACTGGTCATAGTCATGACTAAATACCGTGCCAAAAGTTCAATCCAAGACATTTGACAGGACTCGAAGACTCGTGATCAATCTTAGAAAAAACCTCTATTTGAGTTTGCTAGACTTGAATATAAAACCCACAAATATAGGAGGAGGAGATCTAATTATTTCATTGGGTAAAATAGTTTCAATTTTTATTCCATTTAGTTTTAACCAATGAAAAAGAATATGAATTTTACAAATTAAACTATTACTCGTAAAAAAAACACTTTAAACTATTAAATTGGAAGTTTTAATTAGATATATCAATGATGTGTTTGCTCGGCTAAAAAAATAAAAGACAAGATATAACAACCTAAATTTTAGAGTGTTTGATTTGTAAAATTATTTCAAAAACATGATAAACTGAAAGTAAGGAACATGATAAAAACTAAGGTTTTAGTCTCTCACTAAACCACAACACAATTTTTTATCACACGTACAAGTTGTCTAAAATACGAAAACCACAACACAACTTTTTGTCTCAAGTTCAAGTTGTCTAAAATACCAAAATAGTTTTTTGTCCATAAAAAATGGTACAAGATCAAATATTATTCAGTATCATAAAAGTTTGTCTTGTGTTGTTCCACCGTGTATTGTGTTGTTCTATATTATGTTATTGTGTCCAGTACTTACCGTTAAACAAATCAAACACATCCAAGTGTAATTTTTTTAACCCAATAGATCAAGTGTATTACACTTTATAAAAATTAAAATGATTATTGCAATCAAACAATTTTTAAAAAAAATATACCATTCAATGAAACAAATATACATAAATTTATATTAATTATACATTCAAAAAGGCCTAGCTTATAAACAAAAAATTAACGCAAACTATCATCATATAATTTTTCCAACATTTCTATTTCTATATGATATACAAATTGAGAAATCATTCTTCCAACTCAGAAGTTTATATTGTCATTCTTTTATTGTCTTATTATCACATCGCCTATAACACTCAATGGGTGGCTTAGTTAGTTAAGCATCATTGAGTTTATGGTGGAAGATCAGAATTCGATACTGGTATAACACATTATTGCAAAGGGACGAAGAACTTTCAAATATATCTTAAATATTTGAACGAAGATTAATCACATAGTCGGTTCAAAGAAATTATAAGTGTTGGAAGAAAATCTCTTATTAGTTCCAACTGATTTAGAGACAAAAATGTATATATATGATCAAACTCAAATTGACAAACATTGACAACAAAATTTGTGATGGATGCATTTGTCGCATAATTTCTGTCACATATTTTGTTACAAATTGATAAGAGTAAATATATAATTTTCTATGCAAAAATTGTTTGCGACAACTTTTTAATACATTACCACGAATTTTTACCCTCTCTAAATTTAATTTTTCTAGTAGTGAATGAGTTGCTTAATATACCACATACAATTCTCTCTCTTTTTAATTTTTTTTGCAGTGATTGACTGCACCTTATTGCTTTTATGTCCAAATACAAGGTCATGTCATAGGGACCTTCAATGTAATTTTTCATATAAATTAAGGTTGGATATTTTATACTTAAAATTAACATTATCAACTTACCTATGCAAAAAATGTACTTATTTTTCTTATAAATTGTAGTATAAATATTTGAATATTTAATCAATTTGTGCTCTACTTGATTAGAGAGTTGAACCCTTGAGCAGAGTATCCACGTGAAAGAAAATAAAACCAAAAGACAACAGGCTGTATAATCGTAAGAGTACATTAAACTCGTTGTTTTGTGCTACCCTAATTAAATTAAAACCACTTTGATCAGTCTGCTACTACCTCTAACGTGGGTCATTTGTGGGTTTGTCTATGTAACTGCAGCAGAAACCTTGAATAGTGCTGGTTACTTAGTTGTATTTTATAGCATCATGTAAGAGTGTAATAATTCCTTAACAAACACAAACAGTTTTAATTAGCACTCAAAAACAGCTAATTGTTGCATACATGTTTTAGGAATCACTGTCACAAGCATTAACGTTGCATGTGAGCTTCACAAGTATTGTCTTCAAATACTATAACAATTGCTTCTTATAATAATCTGCATCTAAAATTATAATAAATGGTATAGTTCCTAATTTTACGTACAACTAGTACAACATTATCAAGTCTTCCAACATTAATCTGTTCATGTACGGAGACAAACATGTTGGAGTTGGTTTGGTTGAAATTGAAGCATCTTAGAAAGTGTTATATATTATGAGAAATGATATTTCGAGAACATTTTGGTTGTCCAATATCGTATATATATCTATACTGTATAGATACTATATCATTTTTTAATTAATTGTTTCTCTCTCTTATGGTCACATCAATAGTTATAATTGATGTATTTTTATACTAGTTATCTAAAAGTTGTTGATTTTCAGATGTCGTTGCTCATACATTATAGTAGATATTAATTCCCTCCAAGTTTAAGATTTTCCACATTATGATTTTATGTTTTGATTGTGTGTTGTTTAATTTCTCTATTGTTTTATCTTTCCAAACAAATTAGTATAAATAATAGTTTAAATGAATGATAAAATTAAAAGAAAAAATACTACACCAAAACTATCTTTTCCATTTACATATAGGTTTAGAAAATTCAATGGATTAGAGTAGATCTATAGGTATTTTATTTGTACATTCACGAAAAATTATTGAAACGAAAAAATTAAAATAGTTAATTGATTTTTTATTGTTCTTGACCCTGAGATCTATTTATTTTTCCGTGTTAATATTTCAATATTAATATAATTTAAAATAAATTAGCAAATATAAAAAATATTTATGTATACATTTTTTTAATAAATTTATAATTAATATTTTCTTCCTGACAATAAATTTTCATATAAAATTCATTTTTAAATTGACCTAAGTTTGATTAAATGTAATGCAATGGGTCACCGTGAGTTTAACTCAGTTGGTAAGGACAATGCATAATATATGCAAGGACACAAATTCGATAGACAAAGGAAAAATATCACTTGTACGGGACACACAAATTCGATAGACAAAGGAAGAAGCAATTTATCTAAGGCTTTGTTTGGGTGTAATTTGGAGGGGAGTGGGAGGGAAGCTTTTGGAGGGTTGGAAATATAGCGGATAATTGTAAAATCTTTTATGTTTTTTAAAAGAGTAATTTTTTAGAAAACGATAAATTAAAGTTTATGATTAATATATTTTTAATTTTTAAAATATTATAACTACAAAGATTAAATTTAAAGAATTCATACAAACCCTTCCCAAATACAATTTTTGAGTTCTCTCAAATGAGTAGAGATTTGTATTCTGAAGAAAAATTAACCCTAACAATTCTCTCCTCCTCATTGTCTTATATTTCTTTCATTTCATTTTTTTTTTCTTTTCAAAATCCTCTCCTCAATTCTCCTCCAACTCACAAACAAAGTCTTAGGGAACTTTTATGATGCAATCTCAAAAAGTTGGATTTAAATTGACCTTTTTAAAATTATGAAAAAAAGACTCACTACAAGAAAATTGCCATATAGCAGCGGTCACTTTTAGCAACTACAGAAAAAAGAGTTGCTATAGATAAAATTTAGCAACTGATGTTCCAATACCCCGTTGCTATAGGTTAAGAATGAAAAAGCGCCACTCAAAACCTTTATAAACCAATAGACAAAATCATTTTATAAAC
>Ga0228710_1000566_pt1 | contig 48202 bp, 21 predicted proteins | sample MedpolnodulmetaG_FD_177995 | JGI IMG/M metagenome (GOLD analysis project Ga0228710, IMG submission 177995) | Root nodule microbial communities from Medicago polymorpha collected in Santa Monica, California, United States - pink nodules | ecosystem: Host-associated > Plants > Roots > Nodule... | reverse complement strand
CTAGACCCACTAGGCCACATGAGCTTGCTGCCACACCAGGACATACTATAAAACCAATAAACTTCTCACCAAAAACAGACTTCTAATACCATAAACTTGTAAAAATGAAATAGTTAATTATGCAATATTGAACTTACTTACTCAATTCATTATTGAGCAACTCGGTTACCACAAGCAGCAAATTAATAAACTAATGTGAGTTATTAAAGGCAACAGAAGTAAGGCACCAAACTAAAATCATACCATAGCACAAGGAACTATTAAATCATAAGATAGATCAAGAATCTCAAATAGGATAACCAACAAAACTCATATATTCATGACATCTAAAGTTAAGTCAATTAGCGGACACTTTTACAACATTGTTGATTGCCTACTACTAAACATAGCTACAAGATGATTTAATTCAGTGTTGGACATCAAATTATTCTCAACCAAGTACATACCAAACAAATTATATATTGATCAAGTATTCCTAATTTACTCTTAATGTGTTGGTCACAGTAAATTTAGTATCCATGGATTCCAAATTTATAAATTTGTGTCATGAATATTTAGACATATGGATCATGAATACCTGCACAAATGAGGCAGATACACAGGTAGGATATTCATCCAGACGCGGGTAGCAGGGGCCTGCTACTCATTCACCTTCACACCCCTACTTCGAATTGCATAAATAGTCACAGCCCTAACAAGTTTAAATTTAAATCTAACTACGGTTCAAATTCTTCAATTCTTCCCCAGCATTCTAGCAGCCCCACTGTCAAATCATCATTAAATTATTGAATCAGTGAACGCAAAGGTTTAATGAATCGTGATCTAGCAACTGATATGTAAAAAACTTGAATGGACAAAACCAATGAAAGAAGCACTCGATAGACAAAAAGACAAAACAAATAGTCCAAAAGAATGGGATATTTCAGACTCCAATGATTCAGAACCTATTACAAAGAGAAATAGTAAATATACATGATTGGATATTTCAAAAGTTGTTTAGCATGACAGATCTAATCCTAAAATTGAAAATGTTTATAGAAAATAATTAGAATAACATTTGAATTGAAGCTAAAAAGTATCAGAATCTTACTGAAACTCCCGCCGTATCCAAGTTCTTGCAAACCCCTAAAAAAAGTTTTCAAAAAACAGGTTTAATAAAGGTTTAATAACTATAGGAGAAACAGAACCAAGCATATAAATTGAAGCTAATTCAAATTCTATTCAGAGATAACATAGTTTAATGACAACTTCTATAAATCAAGTAGTAATAATAATGAAAATCGAAAATTAGAGTAGAGAGTAGATACTTGAGCAGGAGTGAAGCCACAAAGAGCGAAAGTGCAGAAGAGAACGGAACAGAAGCATGATACTTCGCAGTAATCAACCTGTTTATAGCGGAACAGAAACAAATTCAAAGTTAAAATTCCATAATTGAAACAACAATTACCATACTCTGAGATTGCGAGCGAAGAAGATAGAAGATGACGACAACAGCTATAAGATTGGGAGAGAAGATACCTTTGACCTTGAATCGATTGTGTCTTTGAGGGTTGGTTGAGTTGTTGGGCTAAATCAAGCCACAAACGATTTCGCATAGATTTTCATGGGTTGGTTGATTTTAGTGAAGGAAGATTGAGAGGATTCGTGAGATTGAAGATTTGGGGGTTTCGAGAAATAGAGGAACATTTTGGGGTATTCTCTTATCCTCCTTTGAGATTTGGGGGTTTTTGATATGAGAGAGAAAGAGAGAGAAATTTTGGATCTTGTGTCCGCGTGCAGGAAAAGAATTTAGGAAAAAAAGTGAAAACTGATGCGGCTGTTGTTAAAAAGGGTCGCAAGAACAGTCGCAGATCTCATATTGCGACAGTTATTTTTGAACAGTCGCAAATCTAGTGTCGCAAAATCGCCAATTTCTTGTAGTGTAGGAATACAACTTTTTTTTTAATAAATATAAATAAAACATTTATTGCCATTGAAATTACTTTAAAATATAAATCAATGACTAATATTGCATTTGGGACACAGTACACAATTTCTATCATTTATGTACAATAAATGTCATCATAAGCATCAAAGAATGACAAGGTTTGAAGAACTGCCCGAAGGGTGTATTGCCACCATACTCTGATGTTGGCACATTCTCCGTCCTTTCTAAGATTTTTCTCTCTGCTGCCGATTCTGATGATGTCTGGAATCGTTTTCTCCCTTCTGACATCTCATCTATCCTCTCACAATCTTCTTCACTTGCCAACATTCCAACCAAAAAGGCTCTCTATCTCACTCTCTCTGATCAACCTATCATCATCGATCATGGTCAAAAGGTATTATTCTTCATAAATTACTTATTTCTCGAATATTAGGGTTTATCATCAAATCTGACTTGACCCTAAATAAATCACTGATTTCTCGAATATTAGTGTTTATCATCATATTAGGTCCGAGTTCGGTCCTTTATCTTTTCTTATCTCTATTTTGTCCTTTTGGTCCATTTGCATATGTTTGCATCTTTGTTTACATGAGAATATTAGATTTGAAGCTTGAAAGTACATATATGAAAATAGACCAAAAGGACAAAATTGAAATGAAAAAAAGATAAAGGATTAAACTGTCATCTGAAATTAAGCTAAGGGACTACATCTGTAATTTTGTCTTTAAATTGTACTCCATAAACATAGATAATTAGGTAACAGTTTATAATATTAGTTATGCATTAAAATGTCCTTAATTCGTATTAGCATATACCTATTAGATTTTAACAGTTTATGCATTGTAAAATATATATGTGGAAGAAACTCTGGTGCTAGAGTTTGAGAAAGAAAATAATGAAACCATTAGTTTAATAAAAAACTTGACGCAAATGCAAATATTTTCTACAGCTACATACGAATGCTCAATTGATTGTTGTAAAAAAAATATATTGTGATTTTTGAAATGCTTAATGCTAATAATAAGCTTTGGAAATATTGAAATGCAGAGCTTTCAATTGGATAGAAAGAGTGGAAAAAAGTGTTACATGCTTTCTGCTAGATCTCTCGGCATTGCTTGGAGTGATGATGATCGATACTGCAACTGGATTGTTGTGCCTGATTCTAGGTTAGCTCTTAACTTTTCAATTTGTTTTATTTTAATTGTGTTTATTAACTTAATATATCTCTTGTCAATCCTTGAATATGTCATATATGAGTTCACTTGATTGATCCTATTCCCTCCATCAAGGAAACTTTCAACTATGCATCATAGAAAAAACAGGAGAGGTTGAATATGTGTAAAGAAGTTTAATGAAAATATTTTCTATTTCTATTTCTCTCACTTTCTCCTTAATTAAACTTCTGGTTAGACTACGCAATCTCAAAGTTAACTATACACCCAAATTTGAACTTCAATAACATTAACGGTAGTCTACTGTCTGATAAATCTTTGTAGATAAAAAACAATGTATCTTATAACTGACAAGTTTATCACAATCATTTTTACTTGAAATAATTTAAGGGTTTTGTTAACCAGTGTCCCCAGGGCATTAGTTAAGGAACTAAAAGTAGAAAGAAAAGAAATGTTTTGCATTAAAAAGAACACCGTTTTAACTTTCAAAAAGTAAAATACACAATTTCCAAAACAATATTTTCATTTTTAATTCCTTAACAAGTGCTCTCAAGCACTTGTTAACATTTCCCATAATTTAATTATCATTACTTCGAAATTTTTGTTGAGGAACTTGCATTGGTAGTGTATCTACACCCGTCTAAATACCCCATTTGTGATGTTATAATCTCTTGCAGCTTATTTCTCAATTTATGTATTCTTATTTCTTTAACTTTTTGTGTTGGACAGGTTCCCTAAGGTTGCTTATCTTCGTCTTGTGGGTGGCTCGAAATTCGTGGGATGATTAACAATTTTGCCTTGTCTCCAAATACTCAATATGTGGCTTATCTTGTGTTTAAGATGATTGATGTCTATGGATTTAGGAACCTTCCCGTGGACTTATTCGTTGGCATCGAAGGTGGCCTTGGCAACACTAAAATTGTCTGTTTGGATCCAAACATGGAACCCAAACTGTACAGTAGAGATAGAAGCTGGTATCGGGTTCTGAGAGAGTTGGATGACATAGTTGTAGGACTACAACATCCTAGTGTGAGAAGTGATGGGTGGTTGGAGATTGAGATGAGAGAGTTTTTCAATTTAGGCCTTCAAGCTGAAGAAGTCCATATGAGTGTTACCGATATAGAGGCTGGTGAGAAGAATGCTGATGAGATGAAGGGAAATTTCATTCTTGAAGGAATAGAACTTAGGCCTAAGGTATACAATTAAACAACATTCGTTGACCTATGTAACAATATTCTTATTTACACAGTCACTTCGTAAAATATACAAAGAATAGTAAAATATACGAAGAAAAGGTTACATTGCTTATGCGAAAAAGAATGAATATGTTTGATCACGCTCGTGCAAAGATGACTATTTCTTATGCTAGTCATTGTATCAAATAATGATATGAATTAAATTTGTGTTTTGATAAAAAGAAGAAGAAAAAAAATTGAACTTAAAAAATTACTTTTTTTAGGGAATATGTGGGGAAACATTTTTAAATATGAATTTATAAATAAATACTAAAAATAAATTATAAGACCGATTATGGTTGAATTGACTTGAAGGTGAACGTTGAGCCTTCAGTTCACACTCTTTTTCTAGTTCACTCTTCTCATTCTAGTTTTCTTCTTCATAACTCAAAAAAATGACAGAGTTCGAGGAATTGCCGGAAGGATGCATTTCCGCCATTCTCTCTCACACAACACCGGCTGACGTCAATGGAGAAGTGCGTAGTGATACTAAAATCAAGCAAGCAAGGAGTAGTGAGAGTGAGAAATTCCCTAACAGAAAATATTAATTGGATTCCCTAACAGAATAAATAGAGCAAGATTGCCAATGATTGTTGTGTTGAGTAATGTCTTAGTACTTTTACTTGGTTATGCTTCTTTTCCCTTTGAGTGCTTTACTGCTATTATAGAAATGGCTTAGTTCATACTTCCCTTTGTTCAATTGTACTTGTGGATATTCCTTTATCAATACAGAGAGATTCCAATTTCAATTTTATTTAACTTGTGTTTCTCTGTTGATTTCTAAGGTGACAAAACCTTATAATCATTCAGTCACACAACATTTTTTGGAGTCTGTTCCTCCATATCACTTCCAGTGTTGTCGAATATTAGCCATGGCGGCACCGTGGCATTTTATGGTGGCCTAAAATTGCAGATTTTTGCTTTCTACCATTCGCCATTCATAACACTTCACTGCTGCTAAGTATCAGCAGCGCCTATCCATTCTATTCACTCATCTATCTCTTTCATCCAAGTTCACCTTGAACACCAAGATTCTTCATCTTTAATGCTGCAGTTATTGCTTCATTTGCATAGGTTTTTTATCCTAATTGTTGCGACAACCAATCCTATTTATTTTTCAATGTATCATTTACCAAATTTTTAAAATCTCTGCCCAATTTGTTTGTTACTTTACAACTAAAGATTCTCTTCCATTTATAAGCGTTGGTATTGCGACACATTCTTTTTGATGAATTGAATTTGTATGATTTGCTTTCAGTTGGTATTCTTTGAGGAAGACTATGAAGACTAATGATATTCATGGTTACCTCATCTATCATGCTCATTACATTCAAATTATATTGAATTCCCCATTTTCTGACATTCCTTCCGTAATTAAGTTTCAAATAAAGCGTGACAATGTACTCAGTATTCTCAATTCGACTATTTGTCTCCAAATTATACTAGACTGTTTCTAGATTTGCGTCTATGATGATAACAAAATAAGTCAGCATGTGTCTAGGCCTTGTAGTCCTCATCTTGATATAAGGGGCTCTTTGGATTGACTTATTTGAGCTTATTTATTAGCATGAGTTTTAGGAGACTGTTTGGGAGAATTTATGAAAACAACTTATGATAATTTTCATAAGCTTTTTTCAACTTATTTTCATAAGTTCTTCAATATAGCTTATAAATACAACTTATAGCATATACTAAAGCAATTTAATGTTATTTTATTATTTGCTATAAAAATAGCTTATGTGAGCTTATACATAAGCGCTTCTGCTAATAAGCTGTTTATCCAAACATGCCCCATAGTCTATTATCTGTTCAGATATTTGAAAGACACACATGGCTACATCTCCTATTTTCTGCAACTTAATCCTAACACTTGCAGCAGCTGCAGACATATGCAGAAGCTGACTAGGCCACTTGCGTAGATGCTGGACACACACCTACAGATGCACTAAATCTTACCAATGCCATATTTTCTTAGAAATTTGCTTTTGTCAAGGATTCCAAGCAATCTACTGTCAGACATTCATTTGTGGAGTCTATGTGTCCTTAGCAGCTGTGGCTAGTGAATTACCTTGGCTATTATATCTTTTCCTGTAACAGCATATATAACTTATATTAACTGGGTAGGCCAAACTGATTGGGCCAAGGGTTGGAAGAGTTAAGGAATAAAATACTAACTAATATAACAACTAGTTACTAACATTTGCCTTTCCCAAATAAAAATATAGACATGTAATGAACCCTTTTAAGCTTTTCTTTCAGTTCGTATATTCTAATGTATGCTACTTTTGGACAGATTCCCTGAAGTCGCTGAGCTTCTTAGCGTGTGTTGGCTTCATATTCATGGGATGATAAACATGCTTGTACTGTCTCCAAATACTCAGTATGTGGCTTATCTTGTGTTCAAGATTATTGATTCCTATGGATTTCAGAGTCAGAACTATCCTGTGGAGTTATCAATTGGTGCCGAAAGTGGCCATAATAGTACTAAAATTGTCTGTTTGGATCCAAATGTGGAATTTAGGCAGCATAACGGAGCAGTAGGATTGCAGCGTCCTAGTGTGAGAAACGATGGGTGGTTGGAGATTGAGATCGAGAGTTCTTCAATTCAGGCCTAGAAGATGAAGAAGTCCAAATGAATATTAAGGAGATAAATGACTATAATTCAAAGAGTGGTCCTCTTTCTTGAAGGAATAGAAATTAGGCCTAAGCAAGACCATTAAGCAACATTCCATGAACTATGCAAGGGGTTTTGCGCCAGATGGCAGAACATGTTTGAAGATTGTCAACATAGTATGTTACACATATTCTGTTCCAAATTGTTTCTTTATAAAGCATATGTATGTACAACTTTTATTACTTGTCATGGTTCAATATATTCGGATAATGGTGTTTATATCACTTATTGTGATTTGATATATTGGGAGTGGGATAGTTGAGTTTTGGATATCAGCTTACTGTTGATTGTTTGAACTATATAATATACTTTGATGCAACATGAATTTGCTGCCATTTATTGATTTGGAACCCTCAACTCTGACGCTGGAGACTGAGTTTATTCCATTGATTTAAATTTTGGTCTGTTTAAGGCATTGTTTCCAATTTATTAATCAATATTGTTACTCATTAACAGTAAGCTGAAACATGTAATGAAGACGGAAGAAGGATCGAGTACTCTCCTTCCGGCACCCACTGGTCTTTGATGGACACTGTGCTTTAGCAACAATATTTATTTAAATGGAAGCCATCTCTTAAGTAGACTAGAACTTAAATCATTGCAAAATATATGAATTGTTGGTATGGATGAATTAAATTATAAATTTAAGTTCAGAATAATAATAATACTCAATTTAAATAATTAAAAGTCATGGAGTCTGAAGCTAACATCTGCGTATAATTTTAGTGGAGGGTTTGACAAAATTACAATGAGTGCGTGATTTTGCAAAAGCTATATTTTTGAGTTTCTACAAAATCATGATGGCAGCGTGATTTTACAATTTATTTGTCAAAAAAAAAAAAGTTATAATTTATAGCTTTAAGTAGAATCAATTCTACAATCAAAATAAATTTTCTTTGAAATCATTCTAAAATGATAAAATCAATTCTACAAACTCTAGAATCAATTTTAACCCTAAAAAATTGAAAATAAACATACACTAACTAACTAAATAGACCTTACACGTAAAAAAGTCAAGTTTCAACCATAAGCTATCATCTATCATGCTTAAATCTATTATGCACATCTATTACGTACACATTTTTTCAATTAAAAAATTGATTTTTTTTTTATGTAGTATGAATAGCTAAATAAACTACGTATCCAAATTATCTTTATAAACTTCGAGTGCGGTTATCATTATTTCCATTTCCATGTAGTAGTTAAGTCATCCACTTTATGCTAGCTTTTATCCACGCATATCATACTTATATTTTATGACATGGGTAATAACTGCCACTATAACCATTATTTTTTTTAAAGGTCTATTATTTTCTTTTTGCATGAACCGAATATCCTCTAAGTGCAACTGAATAGACTAATTAATCGAACTAGGTAAGAGCACGATGATTTGCGAAATTCTCCTCAAGGGTCTTTTGCGTATAAAATAAAGGGTCATCCTAGGCACAAGTTAAGGAACTATAAAAGAAAATAAGAATAAATCTTCTATAGAAAATATAAATTATTAAACTTTTACAACATTAAATACACAAGTTTCAAGAAAATAGTTATATCTTTAACTTTTTAATGTGTGTCTTTAGGATACAAGTTAACATTTCCCTAAAAGAAAAAGTTATTTAATAGAAACACCACATCAAATAATCATGAATTTTTAAAATATTATCATATCAACTTTCTCATATATATATACGTAAAAATTTGTTTTCATATACATAAGTAAATAAAATCCATAACTGTTGTGACATAACTATTTAACAAATTTTTTTATATATAAGAGAAAAATATTTAATGAAAACATTACATTAATACTTATAATTTTCATTTATTATCTATAAAAATTTTACAATCTTAACAATCTAATTATTTTTTATATAATTATGGCAATTTTACTAGTTTATAACATTATTACAACTTTGTCAATGATATGAGTTAAATTTGTGCTTTGGTAAAAAGAAAAGAAAATTAACTTAAAAAATAACTTTTCTGGGGGGTACTTACCTTAAAAATAACTTGAAATCTACATGAAATTTTACTCTAGAAAAAGAATATGTCGGGACCAAGGTTTTACAACTCGAGAATTTACCTCAACTTGTTTTGCTTAGGTAAACTCGACTCGAGAACACGTACGAGTTTGCTAATATAATATTATAAATAGTCAAATAGTGTATAATATGAGTAAATTATGAAGGTTTTCAACCACCATAATAAAACACTTTGTTCAAATAAACATCAAAATACAAAATAAACTTGCAAAATCATTAGTTAACACTATAAAAACTATAAAGTTTCACAAAATAAACTTGCAAAATCTTAACCATCCTAAAAGACAAGTTTCACAAATTCCTAAAGTTGTTAATAAAACTATACAAAAATAAATTAGACTCACATTCTGATTTTAATCGAGTTTACTCGACTAGTTAACACTCGGTCTATGAAATATTGGTGGGGACACATGTTTAAATATATGAATTTGTAAATACTAAAAACAAACTATAAAGTTGACTTGACTTGATTGTTTAACCTTCTTCCCTTCAGCTCACACACTTGCTGCAACGACTAGAACTATTTCCACCACCTCTCTCTTTGACTCTTCCCATTCTTGTTTTCTTCTTTAGAAGTAAACAAAGCAAAAGAATGACAGAGTTTGAGGAATTATCGGAAGGATGCATTTCCGCCATACTCTCTCGCACAACTCCGGCTGACGCCGGCAGATTCTCCGTTGTTTCCAAGACATTTCTTTCTGCCGCCGATTCCGACGCCGTCTGGAATCAATTTCTCCCTTCCGATTCTCATTTCATCGACTCTATCATCTCACACTCTCCTTCACTTGCCAATGCTCCTACCAAAAAAGCTCTGTATCTTGCTCTCTCCGATCGCCCTATCATCATCGACAATGATCAGAAGGTATTCTTCTTGTAATCTCCGACAACAGGAAAAGGGAAAAAAAATGAAATTTGGATTTATTTTTGAGAAAAAAGCTATTGATATTTTAAGATGTTTTTAGTTCAGATTGCTAATAAGCCTTGGATGTGTTGAAATTCAGAGCTTTCAATTGGAGAGAAAGAGTGGAAAAAAATGTTATATGCTTGCTGCTAGATCCCTCTCCATTGCTTGGGGTGACGATAGACGATATTGGAACTGGATTTCTATGCCTAATTCCAGGTTAGCTTAGATATTAAGTTTTCTATTTTTTTCTCATGTGTTAATAATACTATTATTTTCTATTACCACCCAATATATTTTCATTAACAGTTATATACGTCTCTATGAATACAAAATTTAGTTGAGGCAAATGGATTAGTGTCCAGTGATACGCTAAATTTAGAACCATTAAATTTATGGTTCAGTTCATAAACCATTTAATATGGTGCAGTTTTCTTTGGTCCAGTTTGGTTCAGTTTATGGATACAATTCAGTTAACCACATTTTTGCACACCCCTAAAGTGGTTTTAAAAACTAAACTGAAACCATTAATGTGGTTCAGTTCCAATGCAGTTTAGAACCATGAACACCCCTATACGCTATTGGTTCTTTCTCCTTTCTCTGTGAATTGTTAATTCCATTTCCTTGAATTTTTCATTATTGATCCAGGGAAGATGCCTTATGCCTTTCTTTTCTTCACCAATCTCCGTAAATTGCCTTTTGAATTTCCAGCTGCACTAGGAATTGGTGAATCTTTCTTGTTGGCTAAATCAAGTCATTACTGATTAAGCATTTACTCTAAAATTGACTATGTCATGTCTTTTTCTTCTAAAAATCAATTGTCTTTTGCAATCATATTTTCAACTGCCTCCTGGTGAATATTCTAATCCAAGTTGGTGAAGAATGAATGACCAGATGGTGCCACTGTAGTGTTCAAAGCCACGCCGTATATCAAACACATAGCTGCTCCTCAGGTTCAAACCCAGATTTAAAGCAAATTTTGTCAAACCAGTGCTTGTACAAGTTTCTGTTACCCGTAGCTTATAATTTGGAGTCTGTTCCTCCATATCACTTCCAGTATTGTCTAATATTGGCCATGGCGGTTTTTTTTTTCTACAACCACTATGGACAATTTGTGAAGGATGGCTGCACTATGGTGTTTTATGACGGCTTAATATGGAGGATTTTTTCCTTTCCACCATGGTCTGCCATCCACCATCGATAACACTTCACTTCAGCTAAGTATCAGCAGCATGTATCCATACACGTCACTCTTCTATCTCTTGCATCCGAGTTTAGCTTGAAGCACAAAGGTCCTTCATCTGTAATCCTGTTATTTCTTCATCTGCATAGTTTCTTTTTTTGGTCCTAGTTGCTCCAACAAACAATCCTATATATTTTTCATTGCATCATTTCACCACATTTTTAAAATCTCTGCCCAATTTGTTTGTTACTTTACAACTAAAAATGCAGTTCCTGTTTTAAGCCTTGTTATTGCTACACATGTTCTTGATCGATTGACTTTGCATGATTTGTTTTTAGTTCCTAAATTAAATTTCAAATTCCTTTCTGTAAATTCATTGCTATAAATTTAGACTTAATCCATTATTTTATTTGCTAAGTCCTTAACTAGTCAGGACAGCAGGTGGTCGCTGAGGAAGACTATGAAGACCGATGATGTTTATGGTTACCTTTGTCAACCATGCTCATTACATTCAAGCTGTATTGAATTCCATATTTTCTGACATTCCTTCCGTAATTCAGTTTCAAATAAAGTGTGACAATGTACTCAGTATTCTCAATTCGACTATTTGTCTCCAAAATGTCTTTACTTCTTAAAAAATAAAGTGGGACTGTTGCAATACTATTATACTGGACAATTTCTAGATTTGCATCTGTTATGCTGCCAACAAACTGAGTCAGCATGTGTATGGGCCTTGTAGTCTATAATCTCCTCAGATATTTGATAGGCACATATGGCTACGGTCTCCTATTTTTTGGAACTTCATCCTTACACTTGCAGCTGCAGGAATATGCGAAGACTAGGCCACATGCGTAGATACCTGGACACAGACCTGCATTTGCACTACATCTTATCAATACCATGTTTTCTTAGGAATTTACTTTTGTCGTAGAATTAAAGCAATCTACTGTTAAACATTCATTTGTGCCATTGTGGAGGCTGAGTATCTGTCCTTGGCAGCCATGGCCAGTGAATTACTTTGACTATTATACCTTTTCCTATAACAACATATATTATGACAACTAATTACTTACATTTGCACAAATAAAAAAATAGACATGTAATGAACCACTTTCAGCTTTTCACTCAGTTCCTATATTCTAATCATTGCAGAACTACTTTTGGACAGGTTCCCTGAAGTTGCTGAGCTTCTTAAAGTGTGGTGGCTTGATATTCGTGGGATGATAAATATCCTTGCCTTGTCTCCAAATACCCAGTATGCGGCTTATCTTGTGTTCAAGATGATTGATGCCCAAGGATTTCAGAACTGTCCTATAGAGTTATCAGTTGGTGTCGAAGGTAGCCACAGTAGTACTAAAATTGTCTGTTTGGATCCAAATGTTGAAGTGGAAGGTATGCAGCATAACAGAGCAGTAGGTTTGCAACGTCCTAGTGTGAGAAGCGATGGGTGGTTGGAGATTGAGATTGGGGAGTTTGTCAATTCAGGCCTAGAAGATGAAGTCCAGATGAAAGTTAAGGAGACAGATTATTGGAAGAAAGGTCTCTTTCTTGAAGGAATAGAAGTTAGGCCTAAGTAAGACCATTCAGCAACATTCCGTGAACTATGCAAGGGGTCCTGTGTCTTAGGTGGCGTAACATGTTTGAAGACTGACAACCTACTATGTTTACATTTACTATTTTTGTCATGGTTCAATATACTGGGATAATTGTGTTTATATTACTTATTTTAGTTTGATATATTGGGATTGGATAACTGTTTTGGATATCAATTTACTCTTGATTGTTCGAACTATATAATATATTGTGATGCAATACGAATTACCTGTCATTTATTGATCTGGAACCCTCAACTCTGAACGCTGGGGACTGAATGTACTACAGTGATTTAAATTTCGGTCTATTTAAGGCATTGGTTCGATTTTAATCAATATTGCTACTCGTGAACAGTAAGCTGAACCGTATAATGAAGAAGGATTGGCTCTCCTTCCGGCACTCACTAGTTTGTGATAGACCGTGCTTGAGTAACAATATGGATTTAAATGGAAGCAGTGTCTTAAGTGGACTTGAATTTAAATCACCGCAAAACATAAGAATTGTCATTTTAATGTTTGAATGAATTAAATTATTATAAGTGCAAAATAATAAGCTCAATTTAAATATTAAAAAGTTATGGAGAGCAAACCTATTTTTTTCCTCTACTTATTTGAGCACGGAGTTTGACAAAATTACGATGACTTGACATGATTTTGCAAAAGCTATGTTTTAGATTCAAGGTTAGCCCTTAAGTTCTCTATTTGTTTTATTTTATTTTTGTTTTTTTCTCACTTGTATTTTCATCTTTGCAACTTTTTGCATAAATTTTGACAGGTTCCCTGAAGTTGCTAAGCTTTGTTGCGTACATTGGTTTGAAATATGTGGGATGATTAAAACTCTTTCATTGTCTCTAAATACTCAATATACTGCTTATCTCGTATTCAAGTTGATTGATGCCCAAAGTTTTGAGTACGTGCCTGCGGACTTATTCGTTAATGTTGAAGGTGGCCATAGCAGCTCTAAATCTATCTGTGTTGGATCCAAATGTGGAACATATGCCGCACAACAGAATAGTAACAAGCAACCATCATGAGAGGAGCTCGCATGCCAGGAAAGTATATTGCAAATGTCTTGGTCCTGGATGGAGCATTTCCAATATAGCAGGGTTGCAATGTCCTTGTGTGAGAAGTGATGGGTGGTTGGAGATTGAAATGGGGGAGTTCTTCAATTCAAGCCTTGAAGATGAATAAGTTCAAATGAGTGTCATTGAGAACAAGAGTGTTCATTAGAAGAAAAATTTCTTTCTCTAAGGAAAAAAAATTAAGCAATATTCACTAAACTATGTAGGGTCTTGTGTCTTGGATGGCAAACTACTATTTGAAGTCTTAACTTTTCCACATTCTATATATATGTTTCTTCAAAACCACCAACATTAAAGGTGTTTAATAAAAAATGCATAAATCATTAAATTTTATAGGAATGAAAAACGAAAGTTCAATTTTATACGAATGAAAAACGAAATTGATAATTTTATAGGAAGGAAAAAAAATTAAATCATAAGGAAATAATATAGTGTTCATATATGTAAGAAGAATGGACAAAGAAAAAAGAGCTTACTCAATATGCATGACAATTTAGTTTATCTTTTGGGCCCAGTGCCCTTATTTTCCCCCAAAAGAAAAAGTAAAAGTATACAAATATCTTCTATACTATCTATAAAGAAAAAAACTCCTTTCAATTTTTTTGGGTTGACTTTTTATCTTTTTAAATATATCCTTAATTTTCAATATAAATGAATATGAATAAATTTAAATATTAAAATAAAAGTGTAACATACACAAAAATTCAATTTTTTTCTTTATTATTTAAAAAATGTAAAAAAAAAAATAGATGAGTTGAGTGTATTTATACTTAATTTTTCATTATCTCAATTATATCCTTAAACAACAATTTTTTCTATAATAAATATTGTTGTTGGTGTCATTAAAAAAATAAGAATTTAAATTATTATTTTTGTTATATTGTTGGTTTTAGTGAAATAGATAATTATGGTTAGTTTGATTTGTTATAATTTTAAAAAAAAACATTATACTTTTACTTTTAATCAAAATTAAAATTTCATAAAATAAACATTATTCGTGATTTTCAAGGGAAAGACAAATACATTTCACCTTGTGTGTTGTAGTTTCGGTTAAGAGGTGATGGAAGGTCCTACAAGTTTTTTTTTCTTTTTTAAAGAGGTCCTACAAGTTGATTAACTAAAAAGAATTGAATGACACGACACTACACATGTGTAACACAATAGTGATGATGAATCTAATCTATAAATAAAAGAAGATAAAGATAAAGATCCATTCATTCGCATAAATACCCCTTTTTACTAACTTTACTCGTCCAGATTGTGTGGCATAAATACAAAATACGAAACCCTCAGACTTAACCGCTAAGCTTCCCTTCAATCCGCTTCCTATAAAAAGACCAAAACAACAAACAAATTTTCATCACTCATTCTTTTTCTTCTTTTCAATATGGTGGTTGTTATAGCCGAAGAAGAAGGTGTTGAATTTCATGATCTACCTGAAGGCTGCATTGAAAACGTTCTTTCTTTCACAACACCACGTGATGTTGCCAGACTCTCTTTGGTTTCATCAACTTTCAAATCCGCCGCTGAATCTGATTCCGTTTGGGATAAATTCTTGCCATCTGATTATCACTCGATTATCTCTAAATCTGATGCGGAAATTGATAATTCACTTTCTGTTCTTCCTAAGAAGGATCTCTATGTTAATCTCACTCAGAAACCGCTTCTTATAGAGAATGGCAAAAAGGTAATTTCCTACCTCCATTTTTTTTTGAGTGTTAACAATATCGACATTGTTACTGTTAATCACGAAAACATGTTGAAGTGTATGTGTTAATTTATATTTTTCTTGGTTTGTTGTGCTCTGTGGAATTAGAGCTTTCAATTGGATAAAGTTGATGGGAAGAAATGCTATATGTTATCGGCGAGGAGTTTGTTTATTGTATGGGGAGATACTCCGAGGTATTGGAGGTGGATTCCTGATCCAGATTCAAGGTAAATATTGAAAGTTTAATTACTGTGAGTTAATTATTGATTTATTCTTGAAGTTGTAGGTATTGGTTAATTTTGGTTGTTAGATTAACGAAATTTTGATATGATTTATGTAATTTAAAATATTAGATCATATCAATCTTTTTTATGTATTAGATCATATTAAATTATGTAGGTATTGATCATATTAAATTATGTAGGTATTGATCATATTAGTTTTAAAAACTTTTTCATATACTTCATGCATGTTTGCATGTTTGGATTGACTTATTTGAACTCGTCTACTGACAGACGATGTAGGATAGCTTATAACTTTTATTTAATCTGTTTGTAGCTTATTTTCATAAGTTATCCGTGATAACTTACAAAAACAGCTTATAGCTTAAATGAATATTGTTTGATTTTATTTTATATTTCGTTTATACATAAGCATGTATGTTTATCATACTATAACCATTTAATTAAGGTGTTAGATCCGTGCTTATTAGTATTTAAGATCAATCAATTTAGTCAGGAAATTGTCCTTGAAGACTATGTGTTTGATGATTTTATTCTAGAGATTACTTCCTTACTCACTAAATTAACAAGTGATTGAACAAAATCTAAGCGATTCAAAAAATGCAGGTTTGCTGAGGCGGCTGAACTAGTAAGTGTGTGTTGGTTTGAAATGAGGGGTTGGATCAACACTATCATGTTATCTCCAAAAACTTTGTACGGAGCATACCTTGTATTTAAGTCGAGTGCTAATGGAATCTTTGGATTTGAATATCAGCCATGTGCAGCCTCCGTTGTCATTGCTGGAGGTGATACTGTGGAGCGAAATGTATTCTTGGATGCGGAAAGAGGACGAAGGCTAAGATACCAGATTGTTCCTCGCTCCCGTGCTACTGGGATATTCACTCGACTTCAAAATCTTATAGAAGCACCAGTAGAACCTACAGAAAGCGTTGATGATCTGCAGAAGTATCCGAAAGAAAGAGCAGATGGGTGGTTGGAGATGGAATTGGGAGAGTTCTTCAATGAAGGAGGAGGGGATGATAAGCAGGTGGACATAGGTGTTTGTGAGGTCAAAGGTGGTGGTTGGAAGGGTGGTCTTGTTGTTCAAGGAATTGAAATAAGGCCCAAGACTAAATCATGTTGAAAGAATGACTAAAACCAAGTTAACATGTTTGGATTGCATCTAGTTGCCTTCACTGCTGGTCAAACACAGACTAAAACCAAGAATTTTTGTCATATGTCTTTTGTATTAAGATCTGTTCCTGTGATATTGTCATCCTCATCTTCATGTGAGTACAGACAAATTCATGCTTATGCTTATAGATCTTCCTATAAAGAGTATGTTTCTTCCTAAATACAGTCAATGCTGACAACATTAGCATCTCCAATCAATAGGAATTGGGAGTGATGATGTTGTTTGTAACTTTTTTACCTAGTCATATTTATTTAAATTAATAAATTATAAATAAACAATATAGTAATGTTTTTCATTGTTTCTGTGCAAGATTGATTTTCAAGTAGTATCATTCATCTTTATCATATCAGTTGGCAGCAAATTTAAATGATTTACCTTTTGTTTGACTTAATGCGCCTATTGAGTGAAGCCTTATGCAAAATTCTTGTCAGAAAATATATGTTGTATTTTGTAAATGTATAAAAATGGTCAACTTTAGATGATTATTGTCACTGTGATAATGCTCATGAGGTTGTGAGCTTGATCCTTTTTTTCAAGTCACTAGACTAGATAGAAATTCAACAACTTTTGTAAGAGACATAGAGCATGCATAAAATATTTATTTTTTAATGCTGAGCTACTAACCAGAAGCTTTCATGTACGATTTACAACAAGTTTTTCAGGTCATTCTTTAGTGCTTTCACAAAAATCATCCAAGAACGGAACATATCTAAGAGGAGTATTGATTCCTGTTGCTCACTCAGACATTTTCCTCTAAGAAAAAAGAGGAGAATAAAAGTTTCTCCGTCTTACTTACTGTTTTTACAAGAGAAAACACCAATTACATGTCCATTAATTGAGAGTAGTAATTTTGCAGACTGTAAAAACTATAATAACTATCAAAAGGAAGGCTCTAATCACAATAGTTTCAAAACCCTTTTTAATATCAAACTTCAAAATTATATTGGCTCCAAAGTATACAACATAAAAACACAAGCAGACATCCACCAGCCCTTTATAAAACCTATTTGTTCTTAAGAAATGATTTTGAAGGAAATAATAGATAACTATCAGCAGGCATTACTAGTTCATTTTTTAGCTTAAACTAAAAGTGAGCAAAGAGATAAAAAGAAACTCCAGACTTAACCGCTAAGCTTCCCTTCAATCCGCTTCCTATAAAAAAACCAAAACAACAAAATAAATTTTCATCACTCATTTTATTTTTCTTTTCTTTTCAATATGGTGGTTGTTATTGAAGAAGAAGGTGTTGAATTTCATGATCTACCTGAAGGTTGCATTGAAAACGTTCTCTCCTTCACAACACCACATGACATGATGTTGCCAGACTCTCTTTGGTTACATCAACTTTAAGATCTGCCGCTGAATCTGATTCAGTTTGGGATAAATTCTTGGCATCTGATTATCACTCAATTATCTCTCAATCTGATGCAGAAATTGACAATAACTCGTTATCTGTCCTTCCTAAGAAGGATCTCTATCTTACTAAGAAACCGATTCTCATAGACGATGGGAAAAAGGTAATTTACTATCTTTCTGTCTCGGGTTCAAACCTAGTGAAGGTGTCTGGTCTAGCAATATCATCGTTGTCAATTGAGTTAGTCTATACAGATGTGTCGTTTTTATTACCGTTAATAGCGAAGATATGTTTAGGTGTGTATGTTAATGTGAATTTCTTAGCTAATTCGTGGTTTATTGTGTTATGTGGAATTAGAGCTTTCAATTGGATAAAGTTGATGCGAAGAAATGCTATATGTTATCAGCAAGGAGTTTGTTTATTGTTTGGGGAGATACTCCGAGGTATTGGAAGTGGACTTCTGTTCCAGATTCAAGGTAATAAATAATAATCAAAGTTTAATTACGAAGAGTTAATCATTGATTTTTTTAAAATAAGAGTTAATCATTGATTTATTCTTGTAGTTGTAGGTATTGGTTAATTTCAGTTGTGAAATTAACGAAATTATGAAATGATTTATGAAATTTAAAATATTAGATCATATTAATCCTTTTTCATGTATTCAGTCATATTAAACTATGAGGTATTGATCAATTTAGTTTTGAAAACTTTTTCATATATTTCACGCATGTTTGGATTGACTTATTTACTCCGGAATATTTGTGAGACGGTGTAGGATAGCTTATAATTTTTTTTAGGATATTCATATATTTCACGCATGTTTGGATTGACTTATTTGATCTTGTCTACTAACATAAATACTCTGGAGTATTTGTGAGACGGTGTAGGATGGCTTATAATTTTTTTTAGGATATATATGCCCATAAGCTGTTTTCAGCTTATTTTCTTAAGTTCTTCATGATAACTTATGAAAACAGCTTATAGCTTAAATGAAAATTGTTTGATTCTATTTTATATTTGCTTTATATATAAGCATGTATGTTTATCATACTATAAACGTTTTATTAAGGTGTTTATCTAAACACGGCCTAAATTGATCCATGCTTAGTAGTACATTAAGATCAATCAATTTAGTAAGAAAATTGTCCTTCAAGACTAATGTGATTGATGATTTTATTCTAGAGATTACTTCCTTAGTCACTAAATTGACCAGTGCTATAGTTTCAATAACTAAATTTGGTGATTTATTCTTTAAATTGTTACCTATATATTTCAATTGTGATTGAAAAAAATCTAATCGATTCAAAAAAAATTCAGGTTTTCTGAGGTGGCTGAACTTGTAAGTGTGTGTTGGTTCGAAATCCGGGGCTGGATCAACACTATCATGCTATCTCCAAAGACTTGTACGGAGTGTACTTTGTATTTAAGTCGAGTGCTTCTGGAACCTATGGATTTGAGTATCTGCCATGTGAAGCTTCCATTGTCATTGCTGGAGGTGATACTGTGGAGCGAAATGTATTCTTGGATGCGGAAAGAGAACGAAATCTAAGATACCAGATTGTTCCTCGCTTCCGTACTACTGGGATATTCACTCGACTTCGACCACTAGTAGAACCAACAGAAAGTGTAGACAATATGCTGAAGTATCCGAAGGAGAGAGCAGATGGGTGGTTGGAGATGGAATTGGGAGAGTTCTTCAATGAAGGAAGAGATGATAAGGAGGTGGAGATTGGTGTTTACGAGGTCAAAGGTGGTGGTTGGAAGGGTGATCTTGTTGTTCAAGGAATTGAAATAAGGCCTAAGCTTAAATCATGTTGAATGAATGACTAAAACTAAGTTAACAACTTGTTTGGATTGCATCTAGTTGCTTTCATTGCTGGTCAAACACAGACTAAAACCAAGAATTTTTGTCATGTCTTTTGTATTAGGATCTGTTCCTGTGATATTGTCATCCTCATCTTCATGTGAGTACAGACAAATTCATGCTTATGCTTATAGATCTTCCTATTAAGAGTATGTTTCTTCCTAAATGCAGTCAATGCTGACAACATTAGCATCTCCATTAAGGAATGTCATCCCAATCAATAGAAATTGGGAGTGATGATGGTGTTTGCAACTTTTTTACATAGTCATATTTATTTAAATTAATAAATAAAAATAAACAATATCGTAATATTTTTCATTGTTTATATGCAATATTGATTTTCAAGTAGTATCACTCTTTATCATATCAGTTGGCAGAAAATTTAAATGATTTACCTTTTGTTTGACTTAATGCGCCTATTGAGAGAGTGAAGCCTTATGCAAAATTCTTGTCGGCAAATATATTTTTTATTTTGTAAATGCATAAAAACGATCAACTTTAGATGATTATTGTCACTATGATAATGCTCATGAGGTTGTGAGCTTGATCCTTTTTTCAAGCCACTAGACTAGATTAAGTTCAACAACTTTTTTAAGAGACATAGAGCATGCATAAAATATTTATTTTTTAATGCTAAGCTACTAACCAGGAGCTTTCATGTACGATTTACAACAAGTTTTTTCAGGTCACTCTTTATTGCTTTCACAAAAATCATTAAAGAACATAAACATATCTAAGAGGAGTATTGATTCCTGTTAGCCTATCGCAGAGCATATCTACGAGGAGTATTGGATTCCTGTTGGACATAGGCTGCAACTCACTTGTGCAGCTATGTTAATTTAAAGGAGAACACCTCTTGTCAAAGACATTTTCCTCTAAGAAAAAGAGAGGAGAATAAAGGTTTCTCTATCTTTACTGTTTTTACAAGAAAAAACACCAGTTTTTTTTTTTTAAACAACGAATTTTATTAAACAACTAGATCTCTACTCAAGACGAACAGAGACCGGTGAAACTAAGAATTCAAACAAAAAACGTCGTATATAGGCGGAACACCCGAAAATAAACACCATAAAACACACCTGAAGACAACACCCACCAAAATACATGTCTACCTAAAACAGATCTCTTCACGAAAGCAGCCACTGTAAAAATGATATCCAATACCACTCATCGTCACTACCCACCCCCAAAGAAAAACACCCCTCAAAATTAAACTCCCAGTCCTGAAACCAAAGCTGAGCCACATCCGAAAAGCTCCTATCCGAATGATCATACAACTGCCACCACCTCTCCAAACACCGTAAACACCTTAACAACCCCAAAAAATGCAAACAAGAGCTAGTGACGACGAACAAGGACCCGAATAATAAAGGTTGCCTCCAAAAGAAATCACCCCCAACAAACACTTTCCTCCTCACATAAACAACACTCCTTATATAGCTCTCGTCCACAAAATTCGAGTCCAAAACAACCACGACCACCCATCCATACTTCACTAATACAACCCCACAATCTCCCACACAAAGCCACCACAACCCCCTCAACCGAAAACCCCCACCACCACACAAACTGAATACAACCTTGAAATAGAAAAAATAACAAAACACACAGTGACCTCGAGGGGGATCTGCCACCAAACAAGCAAAATCTGAAGCACCACAGCTACCGACGTGAACAACCACAACCACCACGATCCTTACGACGACAAACGATCCGGAAGTTCGTCGGAGGAGGATTAATCGTGAATGAAAAGGATGCCACCACATCTGTAGCCACCGGAAACGAATCACACATACCGGTACCACACATCGCCCCCTCCACACCTCACCTCCGTCAGCACCACCGACCACCCCATCACCTCCTACACTCCATCCGAAACCCACCAACAACCGAACCTCCAACCAAACCACCACCTTAACTCCTCAGACACTACGGAAACAACCTCCTCACCACCACAAAACCACCATAACTTGTAACCTCTTCACCATCATAACCCGAAACCTCCTCAAAACATAAAAAATCATGTCCTCCTCACCATTACCCTCCCATCGCCACCAAATGACGGTAGCAACACCAAAAGGAGGTCGCCAGTGAGCAGCCAGCTGCCACTGCAAGACGAGGCAAGCACAAGGTACCTCGGAACACACATATTGGATAGATCAGAACAACAACGAAACGGAAAATTGGTCCGGAAACCGCTGAAAGCAAACAAGGAGCGACCCCAAGAGGGTGTAGATATCACCACCGCAACATATCCTACACGGCGGCGTGACCCCTTCAAGCCTTGGAACCATTGGATCTACAAGAACAAGAGGTGGACAAATTTGCAAACATCTAACTTGTTTGGACAGAAACAACCACAACCTTTGCAAACTGACGATAGCTCAAAAATAACGACGACGGAGGAGTGTAAAAATACGGAGGTGCACCAGAAGTAGAACAACCCACCTCGACGGCAAGAAACGGTGATGCGGAGGAAGGAGGGAGAGGCTCCTCGTCGCACCACCAAGATTACGGCTACATCTTGGACGGAGAGGATTTGGATAGAAAAAACACCAGTTGTCCATTAATTGAGAGTAGTAGTTTTGCAGACTGTGGAATGAGAAGCGTCCAATGATAAACTGATCAAAGCTAAAAGCTAAAAGAACTATGAAAAGGAAAATCAATAGTTTCAAAACTAAACCCATTTGGGATTGCCCTAGTGGTTGGCTTGGGATCTTGGAGTGTGCTCCGTTCAAGATCTCAGGTTCGACCCCTCTGGTGCCAATTTTGGTGGGCAAGTCCAAACAGAGCTATATGACTTTAAACGGGGCCTCGCAAATGGGCGGTGTAATTGATCCCCTCGGATTAGTCGGTTTTTAGATCAGATATCGAGTTTAAAAAAAAAATTGTTTCAAAACCCTTTTTAATATCAAACTTCAAAATCATATTGGCTTCAAAGTATCCAACATGATGCAATAAAAACACAAGCAGACATCCACCAGCCCTTTATAAAACCTATTTGTTTCTAGGAAATGATTTTGAAGGAAATAATAGATAACTATCAGCAAGCATTACTACTTCAGTTTTTAGCTTAAACTAAAAGTGAGCAAATAGATATACGTCTATAACTGTCAACTCTATTAGCAATTTAGTACTATAGAATTTGGAAATCTAAACACTGCAAACAATACATTAGTGATCAAGCAAGAATCCGCCGTACCAAACTTAACACATCCACACTAATGATATCCCAACTTTAATTTTTCGAAGGAAAAATCTAATGATAACCCAATAAGTTTGATAAAAGCAACCATGAGAGAGATACCATTTTCCATTAGGCCATATAAAAATCAAGGGTACCATTGTTGGTCATAGAAAAAATTGCCACTTTAACCTTTGAGGCAAGTTAATTAATCATATAGTTTTGTTCATATATTTAATTTAGACAATATCCATTTTGGCCTCTCACAATAGTGATCCAAATTAGTTTCTCACAAAAAGCAATACTCAAATTATTCCTTCACAATTTTATACATGGGACAAATTAATCTCCTGTGTTAATTTCGACTCATAATTGATTTGTGACCGTGGATGTGTTATATTAAAGTGATGGCATGTCAATTTCAATTGCAACTCAGTATTGAAGTAATTGAAATTGACAAATCAGCAATCGACCAATCATATACGATCAAAATTAATAGACAGATTTGTCCTTTGTATAAAAGTCTAAGTGATTAATTTGAGTATTGAATTAGGTCGTTAAAAATTGTGAGAGATTAAAATGAGACTTTAACTTTAACCTTTTTTAATATAGCAACATGATAAAATTAAATTTTTGTATTTTTTGTAAATTCATCAGCAAAATTGAGTATTATTGTGTAGTGGCAAGTAATATTTATTTTTTTTTAGAAAGTGACAAGTGATATGTAAATTCACGTCGTAAAAGATTTGATTGTTTATAAATAATTGTGGCTATGAAAACGTATACTCTCTCTTCGCTTTTTGTAGATCCTCGGATTGATTATCAAAGATGATCCAATACCCTTAAATGGAAAACTCTACGGTGGATGGTCTTAAATAATAGTTGTTTCATATCTGACAACTTTTTTGCGATACCTAGAATGTTTTGGTGTTGCTACAGGCCGGTAGGGATCTTCCATTGGTTTTCGATTGCCGATATCTTGTTGCCTTGCCGAAATTAGATAAGTTTCAAATTGGATACTTTTGGCGTTACATACAGTGTGTACGTGTACTAACAAAATGATATTTCATTTCAAGGCAAATGCATGCATACATTATTCTCAACAAGAACTAAATGAAATGTCTTGTGAGGATAACTCAGTTGGTAGAATAATGCATTATTATATGCAGGGACTGGGGTTCGAACCTCGAACACCCCACTTATTCAACTTATAAGGTGAATTCTAGCCATTAAACTACCTGACAAAAAAATGAATTCCTAAAAAAGAAAACACAAGAACTAAATGAACAAAAAGCAATTAATATGCTGTCGGCAATAAAAAAATATAAATACTTGAAGGTTAATTTTTTTTTTTGTCAGAAGGTTAATTTGTTTAATGCCCACTGGTAAGGGATTTGATAATTTCAACACAAGATCAGTCCAAAAAAAATTAACACGAGAAACACTTGTTTTATGCGTAATACTGTGTACCAGAAAAAACACTTGAGTTTAAATTTGGTTGGATTAACGTAGCATGAATTCTTTAATTAGTTTGTTTAAATATGATTTTTTTTTGATACTATAGAGACTATACTTGGTTGTAGTTGGTATGTCACCTATGATCTCCTTTCTTTGTTTATAATATTGTATATCTTCAAAAATTAATTCAATATTAATAATCTCGATATTCTATTCAAAACCAAACCAATCCCTTTTTTTTTTTTAGGGAATCCCTTATTTTTAAAAGTGAGAGAATGGAACTAGGAAGAGACTACATTGTCATGGTCGTGGCTGCCAATATAATATATGCAAGTTAAAACTCCAATTTGAATTTTGAAATTGTTGAAGTGTATCAATCTAATTTTCTACCATATTAACAAGAATAAAGTTAGAAATACATTTTTTAACATATTTTTTAATACTCTTTTATGAGTCATATCAAATACGCAAGATCTATATAATTTGATGAAATTCACATAAAATTAAACCAATAAAAAATCTATATAATTTGTTAACATTTCTTATATTAACAATATTCTCAAGTGATATATGAAATTTTTGAATGTTAATTAGATTCATCTTATTAACCGTTAAGTGCATAATATCATCAACACATTAGATAGCAAATTCAGATAGAGAGACTTCACGAAAAAATAAAACTTCACAGATTCTTGGCCGGCTTGTTTAATTCAAAAGTGAATATGTTATTGTCCTTCTAATAAAAACATAAGGAGTACGAAAAATATACCTAGATCAATGCGACACTACACTGTATTCTGACATTTACGAAGTTGAAGTTACAAATGCCAGTTAATATATGTATACCTAACATATACTAATACTTTATGCATTTTTTAAGGGGTAATACTATATGTATTTTCTTTTAGGGAACTAATATTATATGCATTTTTATTTTATTTACTGGAAATCCAGTATGTGCACCAATACTAAAATATTTGATCTATAATATAAACAAAATACATCATTTCTTTAATGACTTAAAAAGCATTTTACTTTACTCATTTACTGGCCTCAACATAATTAACCGGTCCTGCCTAAAAAAACAACATATATTTGATCTCTTTATTACCTTAATCCTTTCATCTTATCAAATATTTAAAGGTGGTATTGGATTGAGACTTTAAAGTATCCTTCTCTCAAAATTTTAGATTTAATTCTTCTAGTATCAATTTTAGTGAGCTTTTTATTTTATTTTATAAAGTTTGCTAAAGTTTGACAAGAGTTTGATCTAAACCTAGTGCAGTGCTATCATCAAGTAAGTTAAAGTTAAACTTATATGACCCCACTTAAACCTATTTATGCCAATTTGAAATTAGTTTACAAATTATTTTTTTCACAAAATAGTTAACAATTATTGCCTATATAATAATTGTGTAATTTTTCTAGAATTACAATGTAACTAAATATCAATTTTTATGAAGACATAACATTGAATTGAGCTGAGTGGAACTCAGCCAAGACTCCCTAAACAATATTACAAATTTAAATCTTTATCTAAGATAAAATCATGATTAAGAGAAGAGATCCCATTAAAAGTTTGAAATAGATATTTTATCAATAAGGGCTCTCTTCCAACTTTGTCAGAGGTTATAAGTTCGAATCTAGTCATAGAAATGCAACAATGTTAAATATTTTGATGGAGATTTTTGTCATCTATTGTGGTCCTATCCGACTCAAAAGATTAGTCTGTAATTGAGCGCAAAGAGTATTTAGATCACACCAAAAAGATATTTTATCGGCAAAGTCAACATATACTTTGCACCCAAGGTCGATCCTAAGATTTTTGGTGTTATGAATAAATTAATAGAGTTGTACTATTTTAATTATTCAAATGTCTTTCTTCTTAGATTTTTTGTTGCAAAATATCCATTCATAAATAAAGTTCTCTAAAAACTATTTTTAACAAAATTAATCAAAACGAGTTAGAAAGAAATATATAAATATAATACTCACTACTAAGTAAAAATAATAATTTTAGTGTCTCTAAAAAGTGGTGTCTTATGCGACCGTCCCTCCCACCCCAGCTCAGGACCACCCATGTTTGCAGCTATAATGTAATAAAAGGAAAATCTTCTTAGGAAGACACACAAAAAAGTCTATTCCCTGTGCAAACAATAATGATATATGGACACACTATTTGTACACCCACTCGATATATTTTATCAATCACGTTAAAAAATATGATTAATTCACTAGAGTAGCGGTTAACTCAATTCAGAGCTAAAACTATGGTTAACTAAGCTACATGAAATTTAACCACGATTTCCAACGTAAATTGAATTAAATATCTATTCAACTGAATTAACTATATTTTTATACATTATTAACCCAGCGTCGCGGGGTGTATGTAAAAGGGTGTCCATGAAACATATTTCTATATAAATCACTAAGCTGCTTGTATTCATTGCCAAAACAATCATTCTTGTTTAGCTGCATAATGGAGCCTAACTTTAATGTTTCGCTTCCATTAATGTTGCTAATTATTACTCCTTTTCTTTTACTCCCTCTCCATGCCAAAGATGAAACCTCCTCCACCTACATAGTTCACATGGACAAATCTCTCATGCCTCAAGTTTTCACAAGCCATCATAATTGGTATGAATCCACCCTTCATTCCACAACAACACAAAGTGATGATCATGTTCATACATCAAAGAAATTGGTGTACACTTACAATCATGCCATGCATGGATTCAGTGCAGTCTTGTCACCAAACGAGTTAGACAACCTCAAAAAATCTCATGGTTTTGTCACAGCTTACCCTGACAGAACAGCAACAATAGACACAACACACACTTTTGAGTTTCTTTCATTAGACCCTTCCAAAGGGCTATGGAATGCATCAAATTTAGGAGAAAATGTTATTGTTGGTGTTATTGACAGTGGTGTTTGGCCTGAAAGTGAAAGCTTTAAAGACGATGGCATGTCGAAAAACATCCCAACAAAATGGAAAGGAAAATGTCAAGAAGGACAAGATTTCAACACTTCTATGTGTAACTTGAAACTAATTGGAGCTAGATATTTCAACAAAGGTGTGATTGCATCAAAACCAAATGTCATAATCAGTATGAACTCAGCTAGAGACACACAAGGACATGGTAGTCACACATCATCAACGGCAGCCGGAAATTATGTCAATGATGCATCTTTCTTTGGTTATGCAAAAGGTGTAGCTAGAGGTATTGCACCAAAAGCTAGAATTGCAATGTATAAAGTACTTTGGGACGAAGGTCGTCTAGCTTCTGATGTTCTTGCAGGAATGGAGCAAGCTATTGATGATAATGTTGATGTTATCTCAATCTCTTTAGGCTTTAATAGTGTTCCACTTTACGAAGATCCAGTTGCAATAGCTTCATTTGCAGCAATGGAAAAAAATGTGGTTGTTTCATCTTCTGCTGGAAATGAAGGTCCACATCTTAGTACTTTACACAATGGAATCCCTTGGGTGATAACCGTTGCGGCCGGTACAATCGATCGCACATTTGGTAGTTTGAAACTGGGAAGTGGTGAAACTATTGTTGGTTGGACTTTGTTTCCTGCTACTAATGCTATAGTAGAAAATCTTCAACTCGTATACAACAAAACTTTATCATCATGCAATTCATATAGTCTTTTAAGTGGAGCTGCAACAAGAGGGATTATTGTTTGTGATGAATTGGAATCAGTTTCAGTTCTTAGCCAAATCAATTCCGTTAATTGGGCAGGTGTGGTTGGTGCTGTTTTTATCTCAGAAGATCCAAAACTGCTTGAAACAGGAACAGTTTTTTCTCCAAGTATTGTTATTAGTCCAAAAGATAAAAAAGCACTTATCAACTACATAAAAAGTGTTAAATTTCCAACTGCTAGCATCAATTTTCGACAAACATTTGTTGGAACAAAGCCAGCACCAGCTGCTGCTTATTACAGTTCAAGAGGTCCTTCAAAAAGCTATCCAAGAATCTTAAAACCTGACATTATGGCACCTGGTTCCTATGTTCTAGCTGCTTTTGCTCCGACTATATCATCGGCTAGAATCGGAACAAACATTTTTTTATCGAATAATTACAATTTACTTTCAGGTACATCAATGTCATGTCCTCATGTATCAGGCGTTGCGGCTTTGTTAAAGGCCGCAAAGCCTGATTGGAGTTCAGCTGCTATAAGATCAGCAATAGTTACAACAGCTAATCCATTTGATAACACGCAAAATCCGATTATGGACAACGGTAATCCATCTCAATTCGCTTCGCCTCTTGCTATGGGAGCTGGTCAGATTGATCCTAACAAAGCATTGGATCCTGGTCTAATATATGATGCTACACCACAAGACTATGTTAATCTCCTTTGTGATTTTGGTTATACACATAGTCAAATATTGACTATTACAAGATCAAAAAAATATAATTGTGATAACCCTTCGTCCGATCTTAACTATCCTTCTTTTATTGCTTTGTATGGTAACAAAACAAGGTCAATTCAGCAGAAGTTTGTGAGGACTGTGACAAATGTTGGAGATGGTGCTGCTAGTTACAATGTGAAGGTGACAAAACCAAAGGGTTGTGTTGTTACTGTGGTTCCCGAGAAGCTAGCATTTAGTGTTAAGAATGAGAAACAAAGTTACTCTCTTGTTGTGAAGTATAAGAGGAAGAATAAGAAGGAATTAAATGTGTTATTTGGTGACATTGTTTGGGTTGAACAAGGTGGTGGTGCACATAATGTTAGGAGTCCTATTGTAGTGGCACCAAGTGCTTTTGTATGAGTGTTGTTCAAGTTTTCGGTTTTTTCTTCTTGCCATCATTTTGTAGTGTACTCCCTTTTAGGACTACAAAAAATAACTAATAAAATTGATGGTTGTCTCATTCACAAGGATTGGTGCAAGTTGACAAAAACATTGGTATCAATGAATTGGTTTGGTTGTTTTTATGCACCAAACATGGGTCTTGCCACTGGATCTTGTTTCCTTCGCTTATTATTTTACAGAATCAAAGTATATGTGCATCTTGGAACAACACTCTATGATGTCTTTTTTGGAGAAACAAACATATACTTATAGTATCATACTCTTAACAATTTCTCATTCAATTGAAACTATTTTTAGTTTTTTTTTTAGATTCTGCTTCTTTTTTTTAAAAAAAATTTTTTTAAAAAAATCTTAAGAAAAAACTATAACAAACGGCATGTTAGTCAATCAGTGTATGCAGTTTCAAGGTAAAGGGATTATAGGTTTTTTTTTTTATCAAATGTGTAACAACCCAGATGACTTTAAGTATTGTCAACTGACCCCACAAATCAACATGAGTCTTTTCCGCGTATTTTGTTCTCACTCACACGCTTTTCAGGAAATTCCCAGATGGCCACCATCATACAATTACTCCAAGTTAAGCACGCTTAACTGTGGAGTTCTAATGGAATGTACTATCAAAAAAAGAAGATGCATCTTGTTGTATATGTAGTACAAAATAATTCTTTAAGTCTCCCTTCAACCATGCAGTCGCATACCTTCACGACCTCAAGATCCCTCTCATTCTGATGTGATTTGGTTCGCCTAGAAGCTGTCGGGAGCCGCTCATTGTCATGCATTGGCACCAACGACCACTTCCCTCCCTCTTTAGTCTTGTGTGTTACATACCCACCAACTTTTGTTTGGCTCGGGAGCCTGTTTTCCCTATAGTTAAATTGAAGTTTTCTTATCATTAGATCGTATGCACTACAGGGAAAACTTTGTTTTCGTTTGGCCTTCTTTCTCTTCCAAAAATGCCCTGCTATAATTGATTTATGGTAGTTTCCTTATTTACAAATTTGTCATTGGTGCAATGCAATAAAATAATAAAAACCTCGTTTAAACTTAATATTTAGAACGATTGAATAAAATAGAAACTGCAACGAATAGAAGTTACTCCCTCCGTCCCGTTTTAAATGACCTAATTTAAAAAAACGTACTATTCATATAAAATGCTTTGATCCAATTTTTCTACTAATATATAAATACAAAATATAGCATATAAGATCTTGTTGGATTCGTCACGATGAATATTTTCAAAATATCAAATTTTTTAATTTTTTTCTACTAGATTATTAAAGATATTTAAGTTCAAAATTATGCATTGACAAACATGACGGAATCAACTAGGTCATGTAATATGGGACGGAGGGAGTAATATTATTAGTGCTTCACATTTCCAAAGAAAAGGAAGGAAGCGAAAGGCACAATGTGGAGAAACATATTAGGTAGTTCATTTTGCCACCATGCATGCATATTCACTCCAATTTTAACTTTCTTACTTATTCTTCTACATCACCTATTTCTTATCTCATATTTTTCTATATCTCTACTTCGTTTTCAATGTTTTCGTTCAAATTTTGTGTAGATAATTCATAGATGAAATTATGTGTTAATTTTTCTTTTTTCCTTTTTCAATGGCACTGTTAATGGTAAACTGGAGGTCTGTGCCCATAACGGTGATATCATGTGAGGGACAACCCGTCAACATATCAAAGAAGAGGAATAAGAAACTCAACCCGTATGAAAGATAGAGAGGGTGCGTTAAGGAAAAGGGAAACGATCAACCATACGAGAGAGAGAGAGAGAGAAGGCGGATGAAGAATAGAAGACGAAGGTGTTGGCGACAAAAAGTAGACCTAGAAGATAGTCACCCTTTGTAGTGGGAACATAAAACTAAGACTGCGTTTTTTCCAACTTTTGGGCTCTGCTTGCGTATGATCTCAGCGCTTAAACGATGGGAAGGATGACAGTTAGTAATTTGTTTTAATGTTGTGCTTCTCTTTTTATTATTTATTTGATTTGATTTCGGAGCATTTCGACTCAAAGTAGTTTAAATTTCATTCAATTTAATTTGATTATTGCAATATTCAAATATGTAACATGGGTGGTAAATTTATTTATTTTTTGAATTAAGATGGTGGTAATTAACCTTAGGGTTCGTGTATATATTTTATTGCTTATTGCAATCCTTCATTTTTCTTCTGAAGTCATTATAACATAGAATTGTCCAGCATCATTAAAAGCATAGAGTTGTCCGATATGATTCAATACAATTTACTTATTTCCAAAAATCAATGGTTAGTGTAACATGTTTTTATTCACTATTTCCATCTATCTACTTATCAAAGGGAACTTAAATATTATGCAAAAAGAAGTTGATGATGGAATGAAGATTTTGATAATGCACCAATCTCCTTGACTCCATCAGTGGCATGATTTGGCATCATTTTTCACGAGTTTAAGTATTGTGTATGTATTAATTTCTTTTACAGTGTGCATTAATTTGACATATAAAAACGGGTAAAGAAAAATATAAGATATTTTTTTGAACGAGCAAAGGACGGACAATTTTTTTTTTCTTCCTTTCAGAAGAAGCTAAATTGGCACCAGAGAGAGCACATTCCTAGGTCTCAAGCCAATATCACCAGGCCAACCCAAATGAGTTAAGGTCGGACGATATTATTACATATCATCCCATAGTTGCTAAGGTTAGTGCATTGATTCAACCTTCCTTCTCTTTTTCAAATATTTTCATAAATAATTTTGATATATGTGATAGGTTGACAGATAAAAAGAAAGATAAAGAAATAGAGATAATAGTGTTATAAAGTTGATGATGCGATGGAACGAGAGATAAAGAAAAAAAAAAGGAAAGAAACATTGAATAAACGTTAGAAAAATAGGGTGTCCAGCTACCATTATTGTTAAAACATCTTTATTTTCGTGACAAAAAGAAAAATCGCTACGTATACTCAATCTTATTTTTCATGGCATATGATTTTCTTTTTTCTAGAATGTGATGGCGCTAGTTAGAGTGTCGGAAGACTTGGATAACATTGATGTCTTGCAGAATTTTCAAAATAGTCAAATGTTATGTTAGTACTATGTTTTATTTCAATTTTAATTCTGATCTCAATTTTGTTGTTTTTCTACATGGTGTTAACTAAATTATATTTGTGTATGATATACTATATATTAATTTATATATAAAAAATATAATGAAATATAGACACACGATAGCGCAGTAGAAACAGTGGACAGACGTTTACTTGCCCATCTGGACGCTAGTGATTATAATGATCATTCGTTTGTTCGGGTAGTGCGTTAATTTAATTATTTTCTATGTAAAAAAAAAAATCTATGTCTCTCGTAGAAGCATCTACATAGTGAGTGATCCATATATTCCAACAACTATTCACCTTATTTAGTGTGGTTCGGCGACCGAGAGAGTTGATTATGATATAATTGATTTTAATATAATTGATCTTGGTTAAAATTAAGCTGGATATGAATTAATTGATGTTTCAATGAATTTGAATGCCACAACAAATGGATTCACGCCCAATTGTGATTGTTTTGTGGTGATGAAATCTGAAAAAATTTATGAGTGAATTGACAGGCTACTAAAGAGATACTTAAAATCGATCAAATGAAATAAAAGTACAAATTATGCAGGTCTTTCAAGTTTTGTATTTTTTTGAACTAAAATAAAATATCCAATCCAAAACACAAGTGTGTAAAACTCAAAGTACATTCATCAAACAAGAAAAAACACAAAGTTGATGGCCAAATTCCAACATGCGATGCAAAGTGCAAAACACCAGTGAAGCTTGGGGTATCACATTGATATTGCATTGCAAGTTTGCAACCAGACCCTTTTTCTGTGGTAGGTGAAGGATTTCCAAACCCTCATTTAATGCACCAGCTAGCTACAACACACAGTTTTTGTCTCGCATGCAATCCATTATCTGCAAAAGTCCATAAACTATTGTCACAAATTTAAATCTATTATATTAGTAAAAGGAAATGATTTTACTGTTATTTTTATCATTATCAATCAAGTAATTAAAATTAAATGGCGCAATTTAAACACTGCTGATGTGTATTTTATTTTATGTGGGACCTCACACTCTATTTTTTCAATTCACACAATATTAGATGAAAATATAATTATTTGGTATTTAATTTTCCAATTTTTCTTTCAACATCACACCAATGTTCCAACAACCATCAATTCAATCTTCAAACAATTAAATCCACTTCAATTTAGTCCCTAAAGCATGTAAATATAATTAGTTTGTAAAGTATATAAGTCCGTCAAATTATTCTTTGCAATTAAGATGTTCAGGACTATATTAGTTTAGGGATTAAATTAGAGAGAAAGTGATAATTTATAGACCAAGTTGATGGCTTATTCAACAATAATTGAAAATAAAAACAAGAGAAAATAAGTACCTTCAAATTTTGATTTTGATACCCATGAATTCCATCTAATCTTCTATCTCGGGTGATTCAATAATAACTTGTTTGATGTGTGATATCTTGAACCAATATTGTCCAACTTCTGTTTCGTATCTTGTACATAATTCAGGACAACCTTCAATTTTCAAATATTCAAGGTTTGGGAGGTGATGCACACCATCTGGGAGCGAAAGCAGTGTTGGACAATCTTCGATTGAAAGTGTTTTGAGATAAATCATAGTTGATAGCCACTCAGGAAGATCCTTAAGATGGTCACAATCAACAATTACCAAGGACTGTAATGTATTCGCACATCCTTGCAGCCACTCAGGAAAAGCCATCAGTTGTGGCAAAGATTCGAGATACAATAACTTTAACCTTAACTTGGCAATTTGGTTGTCATGGCCCATCGACAAATTCAACCTATAGCAGGCATCAATAGACAAACTCTCTAAATTTGGAATGACATGAAGAGGCACTGACCTTAGACTCTTACAAGAACCAATATCCAAAAATTTAAGACTAGGAAGTTCTATTCCTTCAAACAATGACTCCAAGTTGTCACAACCAACAAGAGTTAATATTTCTAGAAAAGTCAATTTTGCAATCTCATTGTCTGGAAATTTAGATTGCAATGTGGTTATATGTAGTTGTTGTAGACTGATTAAGTTTCCTATTCCATTGGGCAATTCTTGTAGCTTTATGCATCCACTGAGGTTCATATTTATTAAATTTTGAAGTTTGCACACTGAATCAGGGAGGCTCTTGAGTTTTTCATTATCTTCAAGATTGAGATATCTCAAGTGTTTAAATTTACCAATGGAGTGAGGCAAGCTCTCATATCCAGAATTATTTATTTGCAAAACCCGCAAGCATGTGCACCTTGACACCAAAGTATTCAAGAAAGCTTCATTGTTTAATCCTACAGGGAAAAGTATGGTTCTCAAACCTCTCGGAAGTGGAGTTTGTCCAAACAAATAATTTTTAGTAAATGACAAATGTAAGGCATTTTCAGATATATTTTCACTATGGGAGTTCAACAATTGAAACTCATCTCTTGAAACATACAATGCAAGATCATGCACTAAATCGTGCAATTTGAATTTGTAACCACTACCATAGTCGATAAAATCTTGAAGAAAAGATCTTGACCGTAGCTCTTGTAAAAACTTATTGCCAATATCTTTCAAAGTGTCACCCTTGTTTGGTGATTGAAGAAAACCAAGTGCTTCCCAAAGTACAATTGTATGAAAACTGTTGAAATGGAAGTCTTTTTGAAAGAGGGAGAAGCAAGCAAAACACTGTTTTAAATAAGAAGGTAATTGATCATAACTTAATTTGATAGCTGGTAAAATGTCCTCATCTTTTTGCGGTAAATTCCAAATCTCATTGTCCCTAACAAACTTCCACTCTTGTATATCAACTTTTAAGAACAACGAACTCCCCAATGTCCTTAGGGCCAATGGAAGCCCTCCACATTTAAGCACAATATCTTTTCCAATCTCCATTAGTTCAGGATGTTTTCCCTCTTCTCCCTCTTTAAAAGCCCATTTTACAAATACAGACAATGAGTCCTCTTTAGAAAGCCCTTGCAAATTGTAAGAAGTGTAAGTGCCCATCATGTTCGCGACTGTGTCGCTACGTGAAGTCACTAGTACTTTACTTCCTTGAGCACCTGCTGGTAATAAACCCCTCAATTCTTCCCATTTGACACGATCCTCATTCCACACATCGTCCAAAACAAGTAAGAACTTTTGACCAGCAAGTATGCTTCTAAGACGATTTTTCAGTTGCTCCAAACTAAAGTTTTTAATGTTCTCCTGGTGATTTTGGTCAGGAGCAGATTCAATAATCTTAACAAGCAGATTCTTAACATCAAAATCATCCGAGACGCATATCCACATCTTTAATGGAAAAGAGTCAACTATACTCTTAACATTAAACACAACTTTTGCAAGTGTAGTCTTTCCCATACCTCCAAGTCCCACAATAGCAACAACAGATAGACTTTTATCATCACGATCATCGAATAAGAGCTCTACAATTTTCTGTTTATCTTGTTCCCTTCCTATCACATCAGAATCATTTACATGGGAATGAGTTTCCCGCCTTTGCACAACACGATCATCACTCTCTTTGATGCAAAGGCAAAATTTATCTCTAATTTCTGCAACCTTATCCAAGCTCTCTTTGATATGTTTGATACGATGCGCCATTTTAAGGCGGTAAACAAGAGGATTAGAACTTGATAAGAAACGGCGTACCTTCTTTCTCCTACTGCCGGAAGTGTTGACGACTTGTTTCTGCAGTGCCTCGCACTCAAAATCGTCAATAACATCTTCGGCTTTGGAGAAGATGCGCTTAATCTGTCTCATCCATTCACGAAGCTCCTTGTTTTGATGCTGCTTTTTCTCAGCATCCAGCAACACTTCTTTGATGAATGAAATGGTGTCTCTGATTTCTTGCAAATCTTGGTAGACGCCAAGCGCAAGAGAAGCTTGTTTAACAGCACAAGAAGCTAGTTTCACAATGAACGACTCTGCAAGGCCGAAGAGGAGTGATTCAGCCATGTTTTTAAATGAATACCGGATTTCACTTATCAGATCTGGAGAAGATAAGAAGAGAAATTGTGTACACGGTTTGGTCGATCATCAATGCATGAAAGTTACTCGTTATCTACCCTACACAGCACACACACCTTGCGTTGAGATTACCCAAATAACCTCCTTAGCATGTCACACAATTTTTGTACCATCATTTTGTGATAACTTTATCTCTCATACCCATGTACTCCCTTCATTCCGCAATAGATGACCCATTTGAAAATGTGTAATTTTGACCTAATCCTTCGTTCCGCAATAGATGACCCATTTGAAAATGTGTAATTTTGACCTAACTTACTTTGACCATATTTTTCTACTAATATACAAAGATAAATAATATCATATAAGATGTCATTAAATTTGTCTCGATGAATATTTTCAAAATTTCAAATTTTCATAATTTTTTCTAATATATTATTCAAGATATTTAAGCTCAAAATTATGCATCATTTTTTATTTATCAAGCAAGAAATGTATTAAAATACTAAGTGCTAGGATCATGTTATGAAATAGTGGTAGAAATTCTTGTCGTTTGAAAGAAAAATAACACCATAAAAAATACGCTGTCCATTTTTCTCAACAATTGTGCTCTCAAAATTTCATTTGCATTTCCCTTTTCTTCTATTGTAGCATAACATTGGTTTTCACAGCATCTGTTGTTTGTATGCAATTATCAATGGCACTCACTAAAAAGAAGGTCAGCAATTATATACCTCATGACATTTCTTTTGACATTCTATCAAAATTGCCTATGAAATTGACATGCGTAATAAGGTCAACTGTGTCAAGTATTAAGGGACGGAGGGAGTAATGTTTTTACTTTATCTTTACCTTTATCTCTCTATTGCTTTGGTATTCGTGCAAATATATACTTATCATTTGTAAATTTATGGTTGTTTCATAAGTTGTGAACTAAATAGTTGTTCAAATAACACTCATCTTTTTAGTTAGAGTGATAATATATGTACCATCTTAGGTGTAACGCCCTATTTATTATCTAATTATTTTTGGTTGAGTTTAAAGTCTTTCATATAACTTATATGATTTATGTTGATTTATGACGTGTTATGATGTTTTAATATTTTATTAAGTGGCTTTATATTATTATTTAGTAGAATATGCTGGAAATTAAAATAAATAGACCTGAGGAGCTGGTTTGGATTTAGTTAGAAAATACGTGGATTTAGTTAGAAAATATGTTGAGGGTGTGAGATATAAAAGCTAAGAGGCAGACACAAATTAGGTTTACAAGCTTTTGAAGAAAAGAGGAGAACCAAGAGAAGAGAGAACCGGTAGAGTCTTGCAATCACCAATCTAAGGTAAGGGTGGGACTAATATTCTTTAATCTTAGGTGGTATAATTCTGAAATTGAATTTAGCATGTAGTTTTGTTGTTGTTCATGTGAAATTGAGAATTAGGGTTTAAAACCGGATTTTGATGATAGAACATGTAGAATTGGATGTTAAAAGTGTAGAAAGTCTGTAGAATTCATAGCTAAATGATGTTTAGGTTGTAGAATGATCATAGGTTGAGTTTCCTATCAAATTTGGGATTGAGTAGGATGAAAATTGAGTTTTTGGGGTTAAGAATCGCACTTCCCGACAGAAAACCTATCATGTTCGCCACCGCGAGTAGTCTGCTCACCACGGCGAGCTATACGTGACAGAGAGCAGTGTTTGCTCGCTACCCACTCGCCACGGCAAGTAACTGTGTAACAGAGAGCAATGTTTGCTCGCCACGGCGAGTAAGTCCGCCCGCCACGGCGAGTAACCTAGTAGTGTTGTACCTTTTTCATGTTCTTGTGTTGTATTCATACAATTCTGTTTGGAATTAGCCTTTAGTTCATACTTGAAAGCTTTAGGTGATGTTATCAGTTCTAGATGGCCTTGTTTTGTTATGAATAACTTGATAGATGAAATATTACATGAAGATATGTATATATGCTGATGGGCTATGATATGAAATGTATATGTTGAAATAATATGATGATTTTATGATGTTGCAATCAAATGATGAATATTTATGAGATTATAATGTTGATGTTGTTGTACGTTGTTGTTGATGTTGTCCTTGTTGTTGATGTCGTCAAGTCGTTGATGTCGTATGTTGTTGTTGATTAAGTTGTTGAGTCCATGCATACTCATAATGTTGGGGGCTCATGCCCTGTTGAATGTTAATCATTCATATCACGTTGATTTGAGAGTCTATGCTCTACACGTTGATTTTAGGAGTTTATGCTCCACACGTTGATTTTAAGAGTCATTGCTCTACAAGTTGAATTGAGAGCTTATGCTCTAACACGTTGATTGGTACCACATGCATACTGCATAGTCAAGTTTGTTGTTGTGTCGTTGCATTGTCGTTAATGTTGAGTCGTCGTCGTCGTTGTTGAATAGTTGTTGTTGATTTAAATGCTAAGTAGAAATAAATGAAACATATGTGAATTATTATTGATAATAAGTATATGTGAACTATTATTGTTGTTAATTATTGTTGTTTAGGTTGTTAAATTCCGTTGATGAATTATATGCTTATTATTATTGAATGTGAAATCTCACCCCTTCTGTTTGAATGTTGCCTCTACGTGGGTAACGTGCAGATAACCAGGATTAGCTACTGATGTGAGTTGACTCTCTCGTGCATCGTCTTAGGGTCACTCTGATACGTAACGGGATGGGGATTATTTGCTTGTTTTTCACTGTTGCGTATTATTTATGTACTATGTTGTCGAACTATTGAACTAGGATTTCCATTATAGTTGTTTATGTTGAGGTCGTAGTGTCAAAGTTGTTGAACTATGAATCTATTTTCCGCTGCGATGTCATTGAAATTTTGACAAGGTTGTTTTAATAAATAGTAACTTTACTCTCTTTATATTTTAAATGTAGTGTGACATTCCGTTTTAGGTTGAATACTCTGATTATTTGTATTATTTACATTGTTGGAAAAACGGGGTGTTACATTAGGTGGTACACCACCTTTATACACCTTCAACGTGTCAAAACAAACTAGAGCGCCGACCTGTGTGATGCACAAATCTCTTGGAATTTAAATGATAGTATTTTTATAACAATTTATATATGGTTTATTATTAACCTATGAATCTAAATTATATGACATTTATATGATTGGGTTGCAATGATACTTTCAAAAATATCAATGTGAAAAGTCAATAAATTAGAACAAAATTCAGGAGGTGGGAATTTGTCACAAATGTGTTGTTTATATTTTTCATGTGTTGACGTAATAAAAATATAAGAGAGACGGGTATAGAGTATCCGTCTGTATGTTAATAATACATAAAGAACATATAGCACCTAACTCAGGTAGGTTTCGTTTTGGTCCATAATGGACCAATGATAAAAAACCTGTTGTAAGGTTTTTTTTTCCTTCAGTTAACTAGTAATTATGTGCACACCCCATAGATATTTATGTACCTGTTTGGTTTGGCGGTGGAAAAGCCAAACTCACGTTTCAAAGAGCAATTTTCGTGGAAATGGAGATGCTTGTTTTCCTAGGTTTAATATAACGTCATTCCAAACACACACTAGATCTTAGTAGACTCCCCATCACTTATGAAATTTGTAAAATATATATTCTAACATTAAGAATTAAATTAAAAATCTTAACAGATTCACAAGCCGCATAAAATTGTCCAAGAGAAAGCGACAAGCTTACAAATATGGTTGAGAGATGTAAGAGAATGCATGTAGCAGCAGTTAAATGCGGCAAACCTCAACTAATGTGCACTACAATGGAGTTAATTGGCGCTCAGATAAAGGTGTTGGAGAGTACTTGCAGTGGGAACGGTTCGAATTATGTACACAAGCGTTCTAATTTTGAAGAAACATTACAAAACCCAATTCGTGCAAAAACAAAAGGATGTGGTGTGCAAACACCATCTACACAGCCAGAAGCCAATCGTGTGGGAAAGAAAATGTAATCATGTGGGCATGTAGAGTTGAGGGTCATAATAGAAAATCATGTCCTATCAATAGCCAATTCCCTTTTGATGAGGAAAACCCGTTTAGGTCCAATATAGTTGAAGATGATTATGATGATGATAGTCAACAACATGGCAATGTTGGAAATATTGACATCGTTAGTTTTAAATTACCATGCTTAGTGATTAACTTAATCTGTTTTTTAATGTGCATATAATTTATATGTTTTAATCAACTTCATTCTATTGCAGAATTTGTATTGATGTACTTGAGTTTTCCAATGGTGTTTTGAAAATGTGATAAATATCTTTGCAAAGAGTTGGTGATCTTCATTTAATGTGTCATGCTTCTTCCTGGCAAGTGTAGTTTATTTTGATGCTTAGTTTAATGTTGTTGTAATGAACATGGTAATAGTAGTTTATTTTGATGCTTGGTTTAATGTTGTTGTGCTAAACTTGGTAAAGGTAGTTTAGTTTGATGTTTAGTTAAATGTTGTTGTAATGAACCTAGCAATTAGTTCAAGACAACTTGAATGCAATTGAACAACACATTTGTGATTGCTGGAAAATATCATCTCGACTCTAATCAACATTATTAGATTAAGGAAAATGTGAAGTGAACGTAGATTGAGTTTGTTGAGGCTTTTAACGAATGCCTTGGCAAGCTATATAGGTAAAGTGCAAATGTTGGAGATATTATTGAGAATTTTCCATTATATCATTTGATTTATAGTCTTGGTCTTGGACCCTACTGGTCTTAGTGCAATTAAGTCATACTTCTAGTTCCAGTAAATATACAAACTTTTTTTTATAGTTTTGTAAAAAAAAAAAATTAACATTTTAGTCCTTATAAAATTTTCAATCACTACTTTTCGTCTCTATTTTTACGTCAATTTTTGCATTTTTTTATGAAATGTGTAGAATATTATAAAATTCTCTAAAAAAATAGAATATTTTAACAAAACAAAAATTAAATATGAAATTTTAACCGCAATAAAAAAATAAAAAATCATATTTAATTCATGTTTTGTTAAAAAATTATAATTCTTTTTGGGAGAGATTCTTATAATATTATAAATTTTTTTACATTGTATTAAAAAATATGAATTCTACATGAGTTTATTTAAAAGGATGGACCAAATGTGAAGATGGAAAACTTTTAGAGAATTAAAAGTCAAAGAAATTTTTTAAAGGAACTCAAACAAAAAATTGACATATTTATAGGAAAACATATTTAACCAAAAAAAATTATATAGAAAAACATCCCTTCAAACAACTTTATTAAACATATAAAAAAAACATAAAATTGACCTTTTTTTTTGAACTAAAGAAAACGTTACAGTTTTATTTTAAGGATAAAAAAAATTACAACTATTAACAATTTGTAAAAAAAAAAGTTTATAATACATGTTAATGATGAATTACATAAAAAAAAAACTCTTTTACGGTATTAAGTAGACTGAATTCTTGGTCTGTCTGATAAATTGGACACTTTTTTTATAAACTAAATTAGTCCATCTAAATTGACATCAGAGAGAATTGAACCTGACTATATGAACACTTTATTATAAATACAAATAATTAATGATGAATTACATAGTATAAAAATTTAGTTAAGTTATTATTGTTTTTGGAAATTGATTTTCTCCCAGTTTTGCTCATTCTCACCTCAAGCTTCCAGAAATAACCCCCACGTGAGTTAATTCATGTTTGGTAAATCCAATGTGACCCAACTCACGCTGATCCAACGTGAGTTAACTTACGTTGGTGGTCAACGTGAGTTAGCTTGTGTTGGTTTTAGGTAAACTAACAAACCATCAATTCTTCATAGAAATTCTACTTTTTTAAGTATCTAAAAATACAATATGTTATGTTCATTTATTCATTCAGAATATCATTATGATATGAAAACATATTTTCTTTTGACCTATAAAAAAATGGTTTTGTAAACAAAAATGTGGAGTGTGTGATTGACTAACAATTAATTAAAAAAATTGGGCTTTCTCGAGCTACTCGGAGCCCGACCGAGCTAGCCTACCACAGGCTCGAGCTAAAAAACTCTTTTCTTTTTAGAGTCCAGTCTACCCGACTCGACCTATTTTGACAGCTCAAATAAATCCATCAGTCACGATGGTTCACAATTATTTTATTTTATTTTTTGTCATAAAGAGGACCGAAACCTAGGGTTCAAAATTATTTTAAATGATAAATACTTATTTCATGCGTTTTACGATACCAATGAAACTTTTAATGTTATTTTTTCTATTATGCTTATTACTTTCTCTTCTTTCAATTATTTAATTTATCTTTCTCATATAATTTATTAAGAACAATTTTATAAAACAACTCATAATATCTCTTTTCAATACAAAATTAATTACAATTCTTAATACGTTTGAAATGTTCAAAATTCATATAAAGTCGCTATCAAAAGTTAACAAATTAAAAATAAATGGATCAAAATTGCATTCAAATATGTATTATATACTCATTCCATTTCACAATGAGTGTCATTTTAACCAAAAAAATTGTTTTAAAATGAATGTCACTTTACATTTTCAATACAACTTTAATTTTTTTCTTTCAACTTTACACTCAATAAATACTCCAACTTTTCTTTCACACAATTATCAATTCAACTTTTCTATTTCTTATAGAAATGATATTTGTACAGCCATTTTTTGACAACTTTCTATCTTATACTCACATTATATTCTTATTCTCTCTCTTCATTTTCCTCTCTATTGTTTTGGACCAATGAGAAGAGAGAAAATGAAAATTGTCATCAAAGTTGTCACAAATCGCTGTACATGTATCTCTACTCATTACTTTATCTGTGACAAACGTTAAAGACACTCATAGTAAAACGAGAGATTGTTTATAAAAAGTTGATCCAAAAGAAAAATATCACCCGTAATTACGCGTGTACGGACTAGTCAATATAATTTATAGTCAAGTCAATATCTAAAAGACTGGATCTTATCTATTATCGTTTGATATATAGTTTGGAATTCAGCAAGAGCAGGCTGGCATCTTCATCTTGGGATACCTAAGGATGTGTGGATTTTTCAAAGGAGACAGTTCTGAGCATCAAAAGGTATTATAATTCTTCCTAAACTGCTGATTTCTCTCATATTAATTGTTGTAGAGAAAGCTATTGATTTTTTAAATGTTTAGTTTAGAATGCTAATAAAGACTTTGATATCTTGAAATGCAGCGAAAGAGAGGGAAAAAGAAAATGTCTTGCGTGCTTTCTGCTAGATCTCTCAGCATTGCTTGGGGTGATGATAAGCGCTATTGGAACTGGATTAATATGCCTGACTCCAGGTTAGCTTAGATCTTAAGTTTTCCATTTTTTTTTCCGGTGATAGTAAGACTATAATAATTACCAGCCAATATGTCTTAATTAATTAAACCTAAATTATAAATTAACAGTTATATACGCCTTTATGAACCAAGTTAGTTAAGATTTTTTGCTTAGAATGGTGCCATGGTGTTTTAAGGCAACTTAGAATGGCGGATTTTTTGCTTTCAGTCATCCACCACCACTTCAGCTAAGCATCAGGATTCAGGAGAACATATCCATGCTATTCAGTCTTCACCCATCTATTTTCCATCCAAGTTGGGCTTGAAGCACCAAGATCCTTCATCTGTAATGCTTCATAAGCATAGTTTCTTTTTTGGTCCTAATTGTTGCGACAACCAATCCTATATATAAGCCTCAGTATTGTTACACATGTTTGATGAATCGACTTTGCACAATTTGTTTTTAGTTCCTTCGTTCAAGTTCAAATTGATTTATATAAATTCATTGCTATAAACATATACGCATTCCGTTATTTTATTTACTCAGTACTTCATCACTTTGGACATCAGTTAGTCTTTGAGGAAGACTTTGAAGACAGATGATGTTCAGACTTTGTAGTCCTCATCTTGATATTGTCTGTTATCTGCTCAGGTATTTGAAAGGCACACATGGCTATGATCTCCTATTTTCTGCTACTCCATCCTTACACTTGCAGCTGCAGAGTCCTATGCAAAAGCTGACTAGGCCACATGTGTAGACACTGGACACACACACACACACCTGCAGATGCACTACATCTTACCAAAGCCATGTTTTCTTAGGAATTTACTTTTGTCATTGAATCCAAGCAATCTACTGTTAGATGTTGATTTGTGCCATTGTGGAGGCTGAGTACTGTCTCTGGCAGCCGTGGCTAGTGAATTACCTTTGCTGTTATATCTTTTCCTATAACAGCGTTTATAACTTATTAACTGGGTAGGTCACTAAGGGTTGAAAGAGTTAAGGAGAAAATACTAACATTGACCTATCATAATAAGAAAGTAGACATGTAATGAATCACTTTCAGCTTTTCTTAGTTCCTAGTATATTCTAATCATTGCAGTGCTACTTTTGAGCAGGTTCCCTGAAGTTGCTCAACTTCTTGAAGTGTGGTGGCTTGATATTAGTGGGAAGATAAACACCCTTAGCTTGTCCCCAAAAACCCAGTATGCGGCTTATCTTGTGTTCAAGATGATTGATGCCGAAGGATTTCAGAACTGTCCTATAGAGTTATCAGTTGGTGTCGAAGGTGGCCAGAGTAGTACTAAAATTGTCTGTTTGGATCCAAATGTGGAAGTGGAAGTGGAAGGTAGGCAGCATCACAGAGCAGTAGGATTGCAACGTCCTAGTGTGAGAAGCGATGGGTGGTTGGAGATTGAGATGGGGGAGTTCAATTCTGGCCTAGAAGATGAAGAAGTCCAAATGAATGTTAAGGAGACAAATAATTGGAAGAGACGTCTCTTTCTAGAAGGAATAGAAGTTAGGCCTAAGTAAGACCATTAAGCAACATTCCATGAACTATGCAAGGGGTCTTGCGTTTGGTGGCAGAACATGTCTGAGAATTTTCAACCTACTATCTTACACGTATATTTTTGTTCCAAACTGTTTCTTCGTAATGAATGTCTATAGGTTTTATTACTTGTCATGGTTCGAGATGCTGAGATAGCTGTGTTCTATTTTAGGGACTGAATTTATTCCAGTGATCTAAATTCTGGTCTATTTTAGGCATTTGTTCTATGCTCTATTTTAATCAATATTGTTGCTCATGCACAGTAAGCTGAGCACGTAAAATGAAGGAATTGAAACCGAAAAAAGTAGAATTCTACCATACATATGTAAAATCAACATGCACGGTTATGGTTGGTCTTTTAATCAATAGTTTTTTTTTTTTTTTTGAAAAACCCAAAATGGCGTATATTAAAAACCCAAAAAAAAAATAAAAATCCTACCCAATAAAATAGGTGGATTTTAGGGTGAAGGTTCAATGAAGTCCCTCACCGGTGTATCACTTTATTTAACCGTTGGATTTAATAAGATCATATTGTTTCATTATACGTGACCACACTGGATTTAAATTTAATAACTCCTTTTTGCAATCAATTCTATCTCTCCTGGCAGATTTCACCGCCGCACACTAAATGGAGAGTAAAATTAAAACAAGTTTAGGGAAATTTTAAGAAAAAATATTTGAGGAATGAAAAAGGATTTTGACAATAACCGTCGAGGAATTCAATTAGGAAATTAATTTCAAATGAATATTTATAGTAATCAGCATCAGCATCAACATCAACAGAAAAGAATTCCATTGTAGTTTTTGAGTATTAGTCCTGTATGAATTGTTGTTTATCACATGAAATTGATATCTTTTACCCATACACTACCAGAGCATGATTACCAATGGGCAATGGCCAAGAAGAATGAATCATTCATTTGAGACAAAACGAAGGATATTATTTACATCTAAAGGCAAAATGATAAGCACTTGTGGGGTTTATTGTGTGAACTCAGGAGTAAATATTTATATGTAGCGGGGAAGCAATCAGAGCTCCGGGCGGCAGCGTGATTATTCTTCAGAGTTCGGTGAAAGGAGATTTGTTAGACGAGAGAATTGGTTTCAGAGAAGAGGAATTAGATCCAGTGTGATCACTAATAATTAGATCATATGGTCTTATTAAATCTAATGGTTAAATAAAGTGGTACACCGGTGAGGGACTTAATTGACCCCTCACCCTAGAATCCACCAATAAAATGAGTGCAAGGATAGAAATCCTTATTTATTAATTTTGTTAGGTCTGCAGCAACTTAACCTAATATTTTCCCTTTCATTTGCTTTATTAGGTTAGCAGTAATTTAACCTAATGAAGACAATTTCCTTTGACTGTATTGTCGCGTCATTTTTTGGAGATCAAGGCTATTTGATTAGCGTTTGACTCACTATTTTATTTTACGACTGAACATTTAATTTTTTAAGAAAAGGGGGAAAAAGTTCAAACTACCCCATATTGAAAGATTTAGGGTTCGGGGGTTAGTTATATTTAGGGAAGGTGTTAGCACCCTAAATATCCATAGTATTCTATGGGAACCTCTTGATTTTATTTAATTAATGTGCTATAAACTTGCTTGCTAAAAAAAGAGTTTAAAGTGATAAAGGAAAAAAAGAGACATATTTATCTACATTTTTTATTGATTTGGAAGGACATAGTCCTTTGCCTACGTACCCGTGAGGGATCAAAACCTCGTAGTTCGGGGTAGAAATTGACGTTTGATTGGTTGTGTGTTTTTTATTAGTTTTGAAAAAGGTTTTAAAATGAAAAGCCAAGTGGCAGATATGAATTGGTTTGTATTTTTTAATTTGAAAGAAAATAGACTTAAAGTATGATTAAATGGATTGAAATTTGATTAAGAAAGAAATAAAAAAAGGAATCACTTGATTTGAGAAATCAAGGTTTATTATGAAAATATTTTTTGTGAAGTTTTGGTTATTTGAATGTTTTTATTGTTTTTGAATATTAAATGAAAATTAAACTAACGGAGCAATAAAGATAAAAGCGCGTGGATTTTTGTAGTGACGTTGGATCACCACAAAATCCCTAACCTAATTTTTTTGCATTTTTGGATATATATAAAGCGGTAAAGAAATAAAAGGACACACACGCACACTTTTCTCATTTATATTGTTTACATTGAACCTAGATACATTCTAATTGCTGGAAAATAAATGACAATAATTAAAATGCTAAATGATAATAGAAATAAAATGAAACGCAAAAAAATGCTAAAAAGTAAGAGAATAAAAGAAACTAAGAGAAAGGGACCACCGAAAGGACAAAAGTACCGAAGGGACAAAATTCCGAAGGGACTTTTTCCGAAGGGACGGAAAAAAGAGAGAGAAGAAAAGAATAGCTTGTCAACACAAGCTAAATGAGGGAGAAGAGAGAAAAGTTCTTTGACAACTCAAGAGAACTTTTGGTGTGTGAAATTGTGATGGATGACGGCTCTATTTATAGGTGAGGAGGTTGATGAAAATGGAACATTGGTTTAATGGTTTTTGATGGACAATTATGATGAATTTTGAAAAAGGAATGTTAAAGTTGACACTTGACTTGAAATTTTTTGGACCTTGGATATATTTTTTGTGACCTATTAGACATTGACACTATTATTTTTTGGACATTTTGGACAATTAGTAAAAACTAAAATAAAAGTGATTAAAGCAAAAGAAGAAAAATGACTAATTAAAAATAAAAATTAAA
>Ga0228710_1000565_pt1 | contig 48224 bp, 16 predicted proteins | sample MedpolnodulmetaG_FD_177995 | JGI IMG/M metagenome (GOLD analysis project Ga0228710, IMG submission 177995) | Root nodule microbial communities from Medicago polymorpha collected in Santa Monica, California, United States - pink nodules | ecosystem: Host-associated > Plants > Roots > Nodule... | reverse complement strand
TATCTTTGTCTTGTTGTAGAGACAAACATTGCAGAGAAGGTGGTTGCAGAGTTCGTGGCCGTACACTTCGTACACTGTCCTTTGTCAACTCTGGTGAAGTAGCTTCTAGCGAGATATGCTTCTGATGTTCAGCGCTTCTGATGTTCTTGCTTCTGATGACTAGCGCTTCTGATGTTCTTGCTTCTGATGACGTGTCTTCAGGAGCTCTTCTTCAGACTCGTTTCTTCAGACGCAGTTCTTCAGACTCATTCTTCCAGATGCTTTAAGCTTCAAATAAATTCCTTTGCTCTTGAACTTGTTCAATCAGAATCTCTAAGAATACTACTTTGATTATGGATCCTGCACACTTGAACAAATTGTTTAGCATATCCAATTGATTATTTTTAATACTTTGTTATTGTCAAAACTCAATAGGTGACTTGTGAAACACCCTTGTTCCAACATAAACATTTATACACATCAAAAGGGACCCAAAACCAAATAAAACTTGAACCAAAACATCATTTCAACAAAAATCACCATTTGACCCATTTTTCATGAAATGTTCTCAAGAACAACACAAGTTCACTTCAAGATCTATGGTTAAGATTACCCAAGGTTTCGATCATCAACAACAACATCTCATAACAACAACAACAACAATCAGAAGTGAATTCATCAACAACAACATTATACTTCACCAATTTTGAGCAAAAACACAAGTATACATATATACATAACTTGAGCATGTAAATTCATCATCAATAACTTAATTAACATCAAATTCACATATCCAAACATTGCATCAAAACATAAGCACGAATTTCATCAATTAAAATCATAATAATCACTTTATACAAATAAGCACTTATGGAGTAGAAAAGAAATTGTACAAAGAGATTATGAATGAAAATTAGCCCCCTTACCTCAAATCTTCACAATTCTAAACTAAGGCTTCACTTTAGCTACAATCCCTTGATTCTCTACCCTTTTCTTGCACTCTTTGTTTTTCTCTCTTCAAAACCCTTTTCTTCTCTTCTAGCACCTTCTCTCTCTACCTCTCTCAAAACTTATGAAATGATTATGTAACCCTATTTTCTTTAATGACTAATGCTTATATAGTCTCTACACAATTGGGTTTAACCCTCTTAATGTCTTAATGGGCTCACAACACTTATAAACTAACTCCCAAAGTTTCTATCCACTAACTATTAAAAGTTATCGAATAATTACCGATTCAAAACTAATTACCACTACCGAATAGTAACTTAGTAAAAATAATGGTTCTCACTTGAGACACTAAAAATAACCCTCACCATGAAATTACTAATTTACCCTTGCTCACAAAATGACCAAAATACCCCCTGAGTCTAAAATGACTATAATACCCTTCTAACATAGAAATCCACTAATCCTAACCCAAAATACACACAGAGGCAATTAATCACATATAAGCACATATAAACACGCGTAATTAAATGATAAAATAAATCTAGCGAAAAATGGGCTGTTACACGTGCCTGTGTTTCTGACTTGTATTCTGGCTTGGAAGCTTGCAGGCACGGCCATGACATTGCTGGGTACGGCCATGCCTGATAAAATTGTCCAGAATCTTCATATTTTAGGCACGAATCGGCTCCAAATCACCTTTCTTTTGCTCCAAGACGCAATCTTTGAATTATTTGTTCCTAAAATAAAATAACTTGCAATTGAAGTAAAATAGCTCTAAAAAGAAAATAAAAACATATTAAATCTAAATAAAATAAACTCAAATATTATATAAAAAACGCTAATTATCAACTCATTATTGACTTTACATTAACCTATATCAATTTTTGTGTGCATAGAGTAGAACTTAACCAATTTATTTGAGGGGAGAAAACAGTTAATTACTAATGTACTGTATTTACTTGTTTTTGTGATAAAGGTAATAAATTTGCAATTAAGTATATACGTAGATTTTTTTTTTGGTAGAAGTCTATACATAGATTAACATATATATTGATCAATGTTCATCAAAAGTAATATGATGATGTGGTGTTGAAACTTATGTTTTTTTTTAAATTTTTTTTTTTAATCATGATTAACGTTCTGTATCTTGTTGGTTTTGAGAGGACAAGGTCCTGTATTTGAAACTTGAGTGATGCATTTTATTCTTTAATAAAGCGCAAATAAAAATATGCAAAAAACGATCAGATGTTATATTTGATCCTGTGACCTTATAATCATGTAGAACATTTAATATTACCATTTTACCTAACAAATGAGATAGTTTTGGCAAGCTTTCTTTTGTTTTTTTCACAAAGTTTTGGCAAGCATTTAAAAGAGATGCATTTTGATTTTTTTTACAAACATATGTACACTCCTTGAGAAATTATTTTGATAATTTTTTTTTGTTGATAAATAAATCATTGTTGCGGTTGTTGTGCTGTGTGTGAATAATAGACTACAATTTAATGATTATATGAACATTTCACCAATAAGAAATAAATTGACAACGCTGGTCTCTATGGTAACGTGTACTAGTACTAGATTTTTTTTATTTTTTTCAAAGAATATGTAAATTATAATTTAATAATTAGACTATATGACATTCATATTTTCTTTTTATCATAGTTCGGTGATCGGAACTCGCACGGTTTAAATATGAAAAGTGAGAAGTTTGGATTCAAACTCTAACCTTCGTATAATATCATCATTGTAGCTATCAAGTGAATTATAGTTACAAAACCATCACATTGATATCTTATTGGTAACGATCTTTGAATGGTCCAAAGGAAAACGAAAAGATAAAGTACATTATATTATATTGAAATGAAAAGGACATTATGCTAGGGATAAGGAGGTGCAGCAAGAGGCCGCCGACGAAATGAAAAATATGGATATGATGGGATGGAAGAGCTGGAAGACTTGTTTGCATGTGGTAGTGGGGCTTTTTTCAATTGAATGAGACTTATATATACCGGTAAAATTTTATTAAGGGTTAGGTTGTCCAACTCTCCCAAATTAATTTCATGCAAAAGTATCAAAGATATAAAATGAGATTAACATGTTATATATCTGTCCAAGGGAAGTCCTTATGTTTCCAGATCCGGGTTTTAATATCTTTGTTGTGTAGTTATATGCATCTAATGCACGATATATAATTAAGAAGTACAGTAAGCTACTCCCAAGTAACTAAGGTGTCGTAAATTAAATGTGTTCCATGTGCTTATATCCACACAAAAAAACCAAAGTATAGTAGAAACTAATCTCACGATGCATGTAACTAAGATCCATTTAATTTTAGGATTTTTTTATCATTCGCAAATTTGCACATGTTATGAAGTTTAAAATAGAAATTTTGTATTGAAACTTATACATATTAGTTGTTTTTAATGTTAAATATAAAACTTTTGAATAAATAATTGTTGTTTTTCAAAAATAATTTACTACTATTAGTTGTTTTAACATGTGTAATGTTGCACATGTTAGACAAACCCTTAATTTTAATCTAAATGAAGACATATTTTTTCCAACAATCATGCTAACGAGTTCTTTAATGGCACTGATTAAAGATTTAAAATTACAGATTTTTTTTTAAAGTTTTAATGTGTTGAATATAATATTGTTAAGAAAAAAATTTCCCTTTTAGATTTCTAGACATTTCCCTTCTTCTAATATAGTAGTTGGAGATTGAACGGTACTAATTAATAATCACTTAAATAAATACTATAGTACTAGACTACTAGTATCCTTTTGTCTGATTGTGTCAATCATATTGTTAATCCACAATGAATTAAGTTTAAGGACAGTATATAATGCGTACTACTACATGTATTTTTCAGGTTGTTTTGCAAAAACTAAGAAATAGTTTTGAGTAATGAACAAATTTTAAATATGTGCTTGCATTTTATAGGTCCATTCGAGGGTTGAATAGCTCAACTATTTTGAACTAAGATAAAATGTTAAAGACCCTGAGTTCAAATCAAAATGAATGATTAAACATTTGATTTTTAAAATACCAATAGTTAAGAAAATAATAATATCAACATCAATAATTTTGGACTGAAGAAGATATATATGTTTCGTATGAAGGGAATTACTACTTTGTTTGTTTATAGCTATGTGTACAATTGGGAATCATTAGTGATATTGTACTAATTAATTATCTCTATTATTGGGTGGCTTTTCAACAAAGAATTTTCTATTAGTGGCCATCGTTCACCAACAATTATTATAATCTTGGTGGTCCTTGACCTTGTTTCACTCATATTTTTTGGGTGGTCCTTCTCGTTATCAATTATGACACGAATATAATTATAAATTATCATTGAATTCCTTATTTTAAAGTAATTAAATGAACTCGTTCAGATAATTATGATAAAACAATTAGACCAAAAGATGAGTTATCTGCAACAATGTTTGTAAATTAGGAGTAAATGATTATTATTATTATTGTGATTTAATAAGATGATTGAGTTTTTTTGTCGAGAAAAATAAAATAATTGAGTTGAATAATTTTTTCTGAACAGTAACTTAGTTGAATCATAATTAATATGATTTGTTTCTGGCTTGCTTGTCAATATTTGTAAATACAATTATCAACATATCACATGGTTCCTTTGTAAATGGGTGATTAATATCGTCTTCTCACTTAGTACGTGTGACTCACGTCCTTCTCTTATTTTCTATTTAAAAATCGCATACAGTTGAGTAGCATATGCTGCTAGTAGGTCCAAAGTATATTCTACATTATCACAATTTTGACATGCTTCCTTCTCCTTGATTAACACTATTTTTTTTGTATCTTTTTAGTTTTTATGAGAAAACTTACAGAACAAGACAAAAGAAATAGGCAGGATCTCTCAACTATTTCCTTTGAGAAATTGAGACTACCTTGACCAGCCATATATGGAGCCAGCCATATATTCAAATGAAAACAAAAAAATTGAAACATTCTTGGTTATAATTTTTTCTTGCAAATTGTAATCAACATTCTCAAAATGCACGGTGATCATAAACTTTGGATATCAAATTTGGCGATTCATTGAATGAAATGTGAAGAATACCATTTTGAGCTATATATACAAGTTGACACGATAGCTTGTCCTAACCAAGTCAGGGATAGCTAAGCAAAAACTATTAACAAGTAAAAGAAATGGTATCAACTAATTAAGAAACACTACGTAGAGACGGATTGCTCTGAATATTTTGAATTCGATTTACGGATGAAACATTTCTTATTATACTTTAGTTACCTTTTAGGGTCTTCTTCTCTGACAATTCTAAAGCTTCGTTGTAATTTTGACAATTTTCATTTAAAATGTATTGAAAAAATTTCAATACCACTTATAGTTACAAACATCTCCGTTGTAGTTAAATATATGAGCAATGGTTAAAATATAACTTTTACTTACACACAAATAGACATTTACATTGCCTTGTATTTTAGACTTTTACCTACGGAAAAAAGACATTTAGTGACAGATTTTGTCTGTAGGTATAAGCTTTTTTTAAAATTGCGAGGCCCCTCTAAGTTTGAGGCCCTGCACAGAAAGCCTTGTTGCATTTGCGCATGACTGACCCTATTACCTTCTGATCGAACTCTAAATTACTAGGTCCCCTTATCTAGAAACCAAATGGTTCGCACTAAAAAAAAAACTAACTAAACAAGGCAATGTAGACCTAGGAAACAATTAGCCAGTAAGGAAAGAAAGTTAAGTATATCTTCAAATTCTTATATCCCTCGAGGGAGGGTGGTATATGTTCACCAAGCTTGGAAATATAGTCATGAAAAATGACAGGGACATAAAGGTTTTGCGAAAACATTGACCACTTATTTTTAAGAGGAAGCGAGAAACAAACACACGAGGCCATCTTGAGCCTTCTGATCTCACACAAGACGACATTCACTGTGTCAAGGTGCTCGTTTCGCTCATGGAAGATGCAAAAATGTACCATGCACTCAGTGTCATAGGTTGCTGACCCAAATCTTGAAGAAGAAAGAAAATCCATTGAAGTTCTCTAGTTGTGGAGACTAAAGCTCTATACTTTGCCTCAGCAGAAGAGCAAGACATTGTTTGATGTTTCTTGACCTCCACGAAACTAACACTCAATAAAGAAAACAATGGCTTGAAGTTGAACGTCCAATGTCAATACATCCAACTAAATATGCATCACTAAAACCAAGTAGGTACAATTTCAGAAGAGCAAGGAAAGAAAAGCCAAATCCTTAAACAAACATGGGCATGCATGAATTAGCTTAGTTTTTGTCGCTCACGAGTTATGCTCGGCCTAGTCATTGTAAGATACTAGATAAATTACAGGTTTTGCCAAAGTTATGGTGCGCCACTAAGGCTTTGTTTGCGAGTTTGGAGGGGAATGAAGGGGAAGGCTTGGGAAAAAAGGAATGAGCAAGTGGAAGAAATAGAGGAAAACGGGAGGGAGGGGCTTTGGGAAGTTAACTTTTCTTCATAATACTAAATCCTCCTCATTTGGGAGAACTAAAAAATTGTATTGGAGGAAGGTTTTGGGGGATTTTGGAGGGTTTATATGAAATCTTCAAATTTAATCTATGTTGTTATATTATTTTTAAAATAAAAAAATATGTAATCATATACATTAATTTATCATTCTCTAAAAAACTACTCTTTTAAATTTTTTGAAAGATTTCTCCATTCTCCCTCATATTTTCCACCCCTCAAACTCTTCCCTTCCCTTCCCCTCCAAACTCGCAAACAAAGTCTAAGATTATGCAGAAGCTACACATTATAGCTTTTGTAAAATTACGGTGATTTATCTTGACAAATTTGACGTGATATCAAACATACAGTAAGTTAAACAATCTTATCATTTTAAAGACTAAAATAATTTTTACTCAATTTAAATTTTCTAAATATATTACAGGTTTTTTAACTATTACTCTTTCCATACCAAAATAATTGATCTAGTTGATTGTCATACGTGTCAATACATAATTTTGACCTTTAATATTTTTAATTATTTATGATTTTGTTGTGGATTAATTTATTTGTCGTGGTCTCTTCCTCGAGGTTTTCTGGTACATCAAGGTTTTTTTTATGTATGCGTGTCCAGGGTTGCTTTAAATGCGGCTATTTAACTGCAATTTTCCACAATACCAAGGATGCAACATGACAAGGATTATTAGCAAAAATTATATATATATTTTTTAATATTTTAAAAAATAACAATCAAGACAAATTCAACAAGATTATATATGTTACTATTTTTCTTTATAAAAAAAGATGGTCAAATTATATTACTATATGGTCAAAATAATAAAACAAAGTCAATTATTTTAAAACGGCGAGGGTATTATATAAAGGGTTAAATATGTTTTTGGTCCCTATAAATATGTTAATTTTTTTTAGTTCCTCTAAAAAAATTCTTCAACTTTTAGTCCCCAAACGTTTTCCATCTTTACTTTTGGCCATTCTTTTAAAATAAACTCATATGTAAAATTCATACTTTTTAATAATATTTTGCAGAAAAAATTGTAATATTATTAGAATCTTTTCTGCAAAAATTTGAATTTTTTAACAAAACATGAATTAAATATTAATTTTAATATTTTTTACGGTTAAAAATCTATATTTAATTTATGTTTTGTTAAAAAATTCTTTTTTTTTAAAAAGATTTTTACAATGTTCTACACATTTCTGCATAATTTCATTAAAAAAAATACAAAAATTAACTTAAAAATAAGAACCAAAAGTAGTTATTGAAAATTTTATAGAGACTAAAAGTTGAAAGAAATTTTTAGAGAGATTAAAATGAAAAGTTGATATATTTACATAGATTATAGACATATTTAACCTTTATATAAACGATGAAACAAAGTTGATAATAAAAAACTGTTACTCCTCGGTACTCATGCTTTAGTCATATGAATTATGAAATACTCCCTCCGTCCCATAATAACTGAATCATTTGTAAAAAAATATTGTCTCAAGAATCTTGACCCATTTCACTTTTCAATACAACATTAATTACTTTTTGTCAATTATAACTCTAATTAATATTACTTTCAACACTCTCAATTCAATATATTCTACTTTACATTTATGATAAAGAAGAATGCACTAATACTTGACAAAAACAATCAAAAATACTACCTCTGTTCCTTTTTAATTATCACTTTTTGACATTTTACACAAATCAAGACAATCAATAAATGTTACTACTTTTGATACAATTGTTTTTACTTTTACTGTAATGACTTTATTAATTTAATATTTCATTTCATATGTTTCTCTTTGTAATAAATATCTAAGGGTAATATTAGTAAAACAACATTTAATGTTGCATTGAACTTTGAAAGTGACAGTTAAATTGAAACAAAATTTTTCTTTAAAAGTGATAATTAAAAAGGAACAGATGGAGTAATTTTCTCTCTATTTCATTTGTACATTTTTCTTAATCCATATGAAATGACCCGTTGGCTTAATTAAACTGGGAGAGAGGGAGTAAAATACCGGTTAGTAGCATCTAAAAATCCCCCTGGCTAGCTAGTACTAGTACTGGTTACAAACCAATAGTACTACTTCCTTTCTATAAGCTCTAGGAGGCTAGGAGCTAGCTTTTCAATTCAGCGTAACTGTCATGCCACTGCTTTCGCCTTTCGCAATATTAACTAACTGTCGTGCGCCAACATACTTTGTACTATTTCTTTGCACAATCTTTGATGGCCACTGCCTCAAATAAATACTGGTATTCGAACATATTTGCATAAAATTAACAAAATTAAATAGAAAGTATTTAGTCATACTAACTGATATATATTTGAAATTTATTTTCTTTTAAATTTTTTCTTAGTTTTGTGTGTGCCTAAATATTTTTAGGGAAATGTTAACCAGTGGTCCCGGGTTAAGGATGCTAAAGAAGAAATTCTAAGTCAAAAAAGATACATTTTAAGTTTTTAATGCATTGATTACACAATTATCAATGCAAATATTACTACTATATTTGATTCCTTAACCAATGTTCCGGGGACGAGACACTGGTTAACATGACTCATATTTTTATTTGGGTGTGTATCCAACCAAGTGTGTCTCTACCTCCAATGGAAAGTCATTTACTTTACGAGGACTTCGATCTATTAAATACATTTATTTTAGGAAGAAAAAAGTGGATACCCATTGGGGTTATCAGAGTCATATATGAACTTCATCTTTTCAGCAACTAATGGGTCTCATAATTAAAATAGAAAATAGGGTTAAATAAGTTTTTCGTCCCTATAAATATAACGAATTTTGATTTTAGTCCCTATAAAATTAAACTGAATGTTTTTATTCTCATAAATAAAATTATTTTGTTTTTCGTCCTTAAAAGATATAATTTTGACGTGTTTTTGACATTTTTTGAACAAAATATAAATATATAAATGTCGAATATAATAAACGGACATAACATGGATACAATATGAACATAAAAGAGTTATAATTTTGCCATTTATATGAACATAAAATGGCCATTAAAGACGAAAAACAAAATAAAAAAATTTGTGAGGATGAAAACATTCAGTTTAATTTTTTACGGACTAAAATCAAAATTCACTATATTTATAAGGACGAAAAACTTATTTAACCCTAGAAAATAAAGTCTATAAAAATTGATTCCACCATCTCAACTTGATGACATTAATTCTCTTTTCAATTTCTTTTTTATTTTTTAAATACACATGTTAAAATACATATTAGTGAACTTATTTTAAAACTTTTTTTTAGTTTAGAACCATTTTAGACATTGAGTTCTTAATAAATACTTTTATTTATTTATGAATTATAAATAAATGGCATGTACTAATTAGATCAATTTAAAGACCCTTGTTAATTTCCTACTATTGTGAATGTGCTAACTACTCAAAAATTCGAGTTCTTGACGGCAAGGCAGCCAACAAGAGCCATAAAATGAGTAGGCCAAAATTATTTATTTATTGTTTATTTGTTTAAGGCTAGGCCTTGGAGTTGGCACCTACATAAAAAGAAAAGAAAAAACAATTGGTCTACACGAGTACTCTCTTTTGTTGGTGCATTTGTGGTTTAATGCAGTTGAATATGTTGCGATAAAATAGTCCAAATACAAAAAATAGTTAGGTGAATTCCAGCTACTCTCTTTTGTCTCCACATACTTTTTCTCCTCTTTCCTTTCCGTGACTGAGGCAGGGCATGACTTCATATGCTGAATAGTCATTTGTTTGCAACCCGGCCAAACAGCAATAGAGTGGGATTATAATTCAATCCTTGAGTAAATGAATGAATCGTAATAATTTATTTGTGTCACCAGGGTAGTTCGGATGACACTTGTATTATGAATCATCTCATTTATATGTTGTTTAACATTCATACTTTTAAGCATAAAATTTTTAAAACTCACGCGTGCTACATAACAAATTGTCCATCAAGTGTGAGTCCATATAGATTTACTATGCATTCTTTCAAATGAAAACTTTTTCATCTACATATACTTATATTTGCATCGTCGATTGTCGTTGTCGCTTCATTCAATGGGACACGCCGCCTGACCACAAAGAGTTTTGATACAACAAGTATGTCCCTTAGTTAAACCATCGATTTTGATACCACTCTTGTATCACGATGAGAACCCAAAGATCATTCGTATTAGGCTAAGAGTAACCACACAAATGAGTCAGACACTACATTTTTACCCAAAACATTAAAGTATTAAGGCTATGGATCTTCTCACTTATATGTTGTTCGGTCTTTATTTTGTAATGTAGGATTTCTAACTCACACTTGCTACATTTCACTACATATAATGTTTGTTTTGTTTGAAGAAGTCAAACTAATTCACCGAAACCAACACAGGAGAAAATCGAACTTAAGACTTTAAGAGGAACACACTCTAATGTCTCAAGTTAACATCGTCGAATCAACGCAAATAGGTTACATATAATGCTTGTTAATATTGTAACACTTTATACAAATTTAATTAAAACCCACCATCATAGTTTTTTTTACTGTTGTTGATTGTACTAGTTATTATAATATTACTTATAATTTTACAATGATGCAGATAGGCACAATTAAACACAGCCAATTCCCTACGCAGAAGAACAACTTATGAAGTCCGAATACTTCAAAATGGAAACGTATCCGTATCGGATACCGATACTCCGCGGATACTCTCGGATACGTATTCATTGAGTATCGGAATTAATTATTTTAATTTAAAATATATATTTTATTAGATATTTATAAGATACTCGACAGATACACACGGCTACTTATAAGATACTTCACAGAGACATATCCTTGAAAAAATGAAGTGTACAAAAAATGAGACTGTGTTGTGAAAATTCAATGGAGATGTGTATAATTCAAGTTAAGATATGAAACAAAAAATAGGGTCTTGAATAAGATTAATTCAAGTGAAGAGAATCTATAGGAAACAAGAAATTTGTAATTTAATTTGATACATCTCACAGCATAAAGGTTTTCTTGCTTAAACTATCATGTAAAATTTAAGATTTTAATTGCGCTTTCCTTCCTTAAATATTGTATGTAAATAGTTTATTTCTATATTAAGACATTTTTTTAGTTTATTTTAACTCTCTCATATAAATTATGAGAACGTAACAAAAAAAAATATAAATGATGTGAAATTCCGCCACTATTTCAAAGATAAAACTTTGATAGTGTAAAGCCACAATCAATGGTCAAATTTTATCACAGTAAATGGGATTGATGCATCATGATTTATTATCACAGTAAATGGGATTGATGCATCATGATTTATTTTATGAAAAAAGAAAATCATTATTTCTTGGAAACTGATTATATCTATCTTTCATTTATAAATTAATTTTCTCTCTTTGTTTTATGAAATTGGGTAGTATATACTAAAGGTTAAATATGTTTTTGCTATCTATAAATATGTCAATTTTTTGTTTTAGTCCCTCTAAAAAATTCTTTGATCGTCCTTTTTGTTTTCAACTATTTGAAGTTATATTGTATTGATGCACTTTATCAACTTTAATGAATAGATATCGCTTTTTTTTTTGTAACAAATAAATTCTCTTAAAAATAAAAAAACAAGATATTATATACACTAGCCAAAATTGAAAACCAATAAAAACAAAACCAAATAGATAATTGTTTATGAAAACTTTTATGAGGAAATACAAAGAAACAGATTATATTGCAACATTTTTTATTTATTTTATGTTTCCTTTATTTACATATATACAGAAAATTACACGTGAGTGAAGGGCAAACGAACAATAAGTTGCGTCGTTAAACCTTTTTGAATGACAAAATTAACCCTCGTAAACACAACTTTTTTGGACCTATGGGACATAATATTGCTATGTATGACCCTTTGAACTTTATGTAGACGGGCAACAACATTTGACGCTAGGAAGCAAAAATGTCAAACGTAAATGGTAGAAAAACATGTTGATTGTAAGAAAATGCTTTTTCATGTTTGACCATTTTGTTTGACACGGTTTTGAGGGCTCTTTGTCCCTTCATAAAAGCCCCACAAGTGGTAAAACCTAGCCAAACACACATGTGCATTTTTTCCTCCTACCCATCCGTACACCATAACATATGCTGGCCTAAGTGTCGATCTTCCATTAAGTGGGGTAGACAAGAATTTCATTTGTGCCTCCTTACAAATTACAATGTCATGTTTGTATTTGAAGTCGGGAAGCTTCTAACAGTGAACTGCATGTTCTTCAAAGATATCCAGGCACGCCTTACTGCAAACATGACACAACTCATCAATAAGAAATAATTGAATAATAAGACGATGTTAGATGATAATTGAGTAATTGATGTACTCTATTGGTGACATATACTGACCTAACCCATCAACAGAGATAACTATAAGAAAATCCTAAATATGTGTGTGCTGCTTGCAAACACCAAAAAATTGCCTTTTGTCTTGTCTAACAAATCATCTACCTAGTACATTATCCATAAACTAGTAGTTTTACTACTCGAACTCACAAGTGAAGTATTAATTTTATAATTGTTCTTTAAGCCTATGTGATGCACTTTTGTTTGAAGGAGCACTCTAAAATCCTACACCGTAGGGTTATTCAACGTACCTTCTCACCAATCAATAATCCCATGAAAATATGGATGATTGTTCAACATACCTCTCAAAATATGTTTACATTTTTTGAAAAATATGATTGGGAGATACGACCTGATTGAAGTGTACATTTAAAAATGTCAATCATGAATTACGATCTAACCGGTTGAGGGACATGTTACAACTTTTATAACTATAAGTAACAGGGCAGTTAACGATAGTTCTAAGATACTTGTTAATAATTCAAAAAAAGAAAGCTTTTATCCCCTTAAAGAAAAACTTTATCTTGAAAAGAACATTTTTTTTAAACTTTTAAAATACTAAATACACAACTTAAAATTTGTTAGGATCATACTAACTAGTGCCTCATAACACTAATTAAGAAAATAAAAACCAAAAAATTTACGTTAAAAACTAGTGCCCTTAGCATTTTCCAAAAGTTTAATGCTCTATTTGATCTCTTAACAAATGTAATTAGTTGTCAGCATTTTTGGTAAGTGTAAGTAATAGGAATAGAGCCAAAAAATATACTAAGATCATGACAATTGAGCCAATCCGTTAAGTTTCTTGATGCAAACATCAATTATGGATTCACGTGAAGTTGCCTTAGCTTGATGATATGTAGTCATTGTTGCTTCATTGCTTGCAGTATTGTCATTATCAATTTATCATTTTTCTTATCCTTCTTGTCTTTTTTTCTTTTGACAGCCTTATCCTTCTTGTCTTGTTCACAATAACACGTCACAAAAAAATATTTTGAATGAATTCTTTAAACTTAAAGTAATTTCAATATACATTTCCATTTTTGAGAATAATTTTGTTTCACACTACTTGTCACTTTCAAGTTTCAATGCAACATTAATTATTGTCTTGTCAATAATACCCTTGCATATTTATTGCAGAAAAAAAAATAGAATGAAATAATAAATGGTTAAGGGTATTATAGAAAACACACATATAATTTCATCAAAAATAACAAAATTTATTTGGCATCTTGATTAATGCAATTTCTCCAAAATGGACATGTATTTTGAAACAGATAGAGTATAATTGTATGAGCAAATCATTACAAAGCTCGTACATGCACATACAATACATGCAAATGTCTTTTTTTAAGCAATACGTTCAAATATCTTGTCACGCGTAAACTTCAAATGTTAGTCCGTGTTATAATATTATACAAGCAAATGTTTAAAAAATTGAAGCGGGTGAGAAGGAGATTATTGTTTTTTGTCAAATAGTCTAGTGTTTAGAAATTAACTCAAGTAAAGAAAGAATATAAGATTCGTACTCCGGTCTACGCATATCTCAACTCTACTTCTTTCCTTCTTCCATTTTGTTTAAAATTTTCTGTTTGGGGGACAATTATGTTGTTATGGTTAGTATGATTCATTAACCAGAGTGTATTGTTACACATCAACTTGCATTTCACATCAGTTTAAAAATGAGATTGTTTTCACTTTCTAGCTCTTCATTGTCATGTATTTCACCTTATGCTGCTCTATCATATTGTATTCCATAACTCTTGATCAATTCGAATTTGAGGTTGTTCTCACATTCTTCCTCCGTCTTCTTGTACTACAAATTTAGCTTTAGTATTCAAACAAGTTTGCAAATAAATTCAATTTTTTTAAACAAATCAAAAGTCTTTATACGCACACTTTGGATTTTAGAATCCAAGCACCCTTTTTACATGCTTTAAACCTCTCTTGTGCGTAGCAAATTATGAGATTTTTTTTATGAAATTGCGCATTTAGGTACAATAGGAGTTCGAAACATGCAAATAGAGCGTTCAGAATTTAAAATCAAACATGTAAAAATGATTTTTGTTTAAATTCTATAATTCGAACATAACATTTAAAATGACTATCACTAATTTTCTCCATTTTTGAATAGCAGAAAATCAAAAATCCCAAAATGGGGCAGCATTTTCATATATTTTTCAGGGCAAATTAGAGACATGGGGTGGGAAGAGAAGTTCACTAGGAATATTCTCTTGGACGTTTTATTCGGTCTTCGTGTTTTTGTAAATTATACATTATGTTGAGACTATTACTTTTTCCACCCTATCTATTTCTCGCGCGTCCTATTTTTTTTTCTTTTCAAAAGTGCCTTTGAGATTTTCGAATTTTAAAATCCGAACTAGTGTTTTCCTTTGTTATAGGTTGAAAAAAAATGAATTTTTCACCAATTCGGATTTTGTAATCCGAAAATCTCAAAAAAATAGGGGGCGCTATCTGATTTTTTCGAATCATAGAATCCGAACATGGTTGTAATCCGGACAACACCAGCACCAATTCTGAACATGTTTGTAACATAGATAGTCATTTTAAGGCCAATATTAATCTTCCTAACTTTCATCCTTGTGTTTTTATGATCAACACTCCCTTATAATGGACTTCTTACGGGACTCTGTCCTCAAAATCCAAAATTCCATCGTTCAGACCCTTTTTTTCAGGGTGCTAATGCTGTTCGGATTACGTAATCCGGACAGCACCAGCACCAATTCTGAACATGTTTGTAACATGGATAGTCATTTTAAGAACAATATTAACCTTCCTAACTCTCATCCTTGTGTTTTAATGATTTTATTTGACATGAATAGACCCTTTTTTTGGTTGTTTTTAAAAGCAAAATTCAAAATTGCTGAAATAGAAGAGATTATGATTGCTGATTATACATAAGCATAGTTCGGATTATGAAATCCGAACTCGTCCGGATTATGAAATCCGAACTGCAAAGGGGTATTTTTGAAAATTTTACAAGGTGGTGCGTGATACTGCCATAGGGTGGGAAAAGTAATAGTCTTCTGTAAACTTATCTGCACTTTTGTTTATGGGCCACTTGCTTGGTCATGGAGACAAGAAAATAGAATGTGAACCATGAAAATTGTTGTTCACATATGTGCTTAAGCTGAAACACACCAGTAAAATACCAAAATACCCTTTCGGCAGTTAACCAGTTAACTCCCACGGAACTTCGACAATTAACTGCCTCGAAAACCTGAAATCAGTGAAAACTGGAAAATAGGAAAAATTGGAAACCTGAGATTATCAATTCTATATTCATGGGTAATTGAATTTGAATTGAGTATATATGAATATATGAAATGAAAATAGGAAAAATAAACCAGTACAAGGCTTCGAGTAATTCAACTCAATATTGAGATTCTGTATAGATTTACTGAGATTATCAATTATGTATAGATGCAGCAGGGAGTGATCTTGCAGCCTAAAGGAGTATAATCTCATTCTTTAATGCTGTATACTTAATTTCATTTGGAACTGGAATCAAATGAGAAAGATATATTAGATACACTTGAATACAACATGGAGTGATCATGTGGCCTAACACTGTAAAATCTCGTTCTTTAATGTTGTATGCTTAATTAAATTTGGAACTGGCATCAAATGAGAAAGATATATTAGTGCCGTCAGCTACAAAAACTGTTACACTGCCACTAGTCTCTATTTTCCAGTTTTCACTGATTTCAGGTTTTCGCAGTAGTTAACAGCCGAAGTTCCACGGTAGTTAACTGCTGAAGTTTTCCGCGGCATTTAACTACCGCCGGTTCTTTTCCGCGGTAATTAACCATCGAAGGGGTATTTCAATATTTTACTAGTGTGTTTCAACCAAACAACATGTGTGAACAACAAATTTCGCGAACAATTATTCATTTTTCTTGGCCATTATTTTTTTCCACTTTATAGGTTTCTTGCACACCCTATTTGGATTCTAAAATCCAAAATGTTTCAACGTGTTTCAGAGGTTTTTATGGGGTATTTATAATGTTTGGATTCTATAATCTGAACTCCACATGACGCGTGAAAACCTCATGGGATGGAAAAGAAACGGTCATTTTTCTTTTGTTGTACTAACTCTTCTCTTCAGCAGGAATGAGCTGCCTTAAATTTTGTATAATTTGTGCACGGAACACTTTGTGCAAACAAATACTAGTAGAGACACAACTACAAAGCCACTATATTGATTATCAGTTCTCAATCGCCACTAGATCTATCCTTTTTATTGGGTGGAGACAATTTCTGGCTTCTGGAAAAAAGAAAATTGTGACTCAATTTGGTGCTGAAAAAATAAATTCAATTTAATCCATAAACCCATAACTTGGGTCACTTATGGTTTGCTTCTTTTTAAAACAAAGGAAATGCTTTGTACCAAAAAAAAAAAAAAAACAAAGGAAATGCTAACGGATGCTTTAGAGCACTTTTTAAAGATTTCAAAAGGTAAATTTGTATAAAAATATATATATTTAGTGCATTGAAATGTTTAACTTTTTAAAGGAATAATTTTAAAATTTAGGTTCCTTAAACAATACTTTGGGAGTATTTATTTGTTAGCAAAACCCTTAAATTATTTTCTATTTTTTTAAGGAAGACCCTTAAAATAGTTAAGATTATGAATATATTTTGTCAAGGTCCAAACTTTAGGAGTGCATTTATTTGGCTTAAGAAAGGTCTGTAATCTATCGAACATAAGTATGTTTTGGTCTCTTGATTATTAAGTTTTCGATTCATGACAGGCGTGCTCGTAAAAATATTGGATGTCAATTATCTTGAACGATGAGTTCTTCTTTACAGTTGTGTGTGTTGATACCTTGTGTTAGAAAAAAGTTTGTAATTTTTGTTAACAATAGAGAAGTTGTGAGCTTGATCCTTCAAATTGACAAAAAACACACTTTGATTTACTAGTAATAATAATCAATGACAAAATTAAAACAAAGGTTAAGACAATAAATATTTTAAGTGTACTTGTTAATATTTTCTAAAATAATAATAACCCAAAGATAATTATTAACGTCCATAAGTTCTAAACAAATATCAAAATTGTTAGGTCAAATGTTATGATCGGGGTTCAACCCAACACCTCCATTTATGTATGTGAATTTATAATCACTTCGTCATTTTTTCTATTAAAAAACACTTATTAACATTAGTGTATGAACTTTCCTCAAAAAAAGAACATGTGTATGAACTGGAGAAGAGATAGCAAGAAAGAAAAGATAATACAGATAGAAGATAGAAGAAGACAAGATCTAGGCATGAAATTCAACCGCATGCTTCACCGCCGGTCGGGGCACTGTAGTCAGCAAAGCACGTGAGGCTTCATCAAAGCATGATTATCACAATATTAATTAACAAAATAATTCCGACTGTGCTGTAATTAGAAAAGAAGTGTGGGATAGATTCCATAAATAGATATAAGCACAATTTGTTAATTAACTTGATCCACGAGTTCTTTGTTTGCATCTCCAAAAGGCAAAATTACTCTAATCCTTTCATCATTTTAAGTAACATAAAAAAATAAAGCAATCAAATAGTGGGTTTTGTTGCTAGTTAAGACATATAGGTACTTCATGCCTTTTAATTTGGGTCTCGGTCAAAGGTACTCACGAGAGGGAGAGGGAAAAGGAAGTTATGTAATGATTAATTAATAAATCAGAAAGTTAAGGTGAGTGTTTGTATACTATCCTATGGCCGACATAACTTATTTGTAGGCAAAACATATGGGGAACATAGTTTGTGACTTAACTCACCTAAAATAAAAGCACTTAAAAGCAACAAAAAAAAATCAACAACCCAAAATAGGAAAAGGGGAAGCTTTTTGAAGTTTAGCGTTTGACTATGTAATTGTTTTCAATTCATATTGTCCCCTTTTGAACTTTTCCGACATGTTATTCTAGGTGGGGTTTAGCATGGAAAAGGGAAGTTCTTTCCCATGATGGAAAAGTTAACCATAGCCATAGATTTAATCCTTTTTTATTCCAACGGTTGAGATCTTTTACTTGGCAGGGCCTATGACTTATCGATGGGCATTGTGAACCAAAAAAGTGGACCCCACCGAAATAATTAAATAACAATATTCTTTTTGTTTTATTTTTCGTTTTTTTAATAAATCCTGGGCCGGGTCTTTGCAATTGTTTTCTTAATAAATCCTTGTCCCAACAATTTACAATTTCTTTTTAATTGTTTTCTTTGTACCTTATTTCTTGTCATTCTTTTTAATTGTTTTATTTGTACATTATTTATAGTCATTTAATCTCTTTAATTTATTTTCCTGTGTAATGTGTTCTTAAATAAACCTTTGATATTCCTTTCTCTTCCTGTACCCCTTTATCTTCCGCCCAGATGTTTAACAACTTAAACTTAAACAACAACATCCAGAGATTAGTGTTGATCTGTCCAAAAATTTAAAAACTTAAACTCAAAACAACTTAACATATGCATCTAGAGATTATTGTTGAATCTGCCCAGAAAAAGATATAACTTTAACAAACAGTAACGATCATAGCAGTAACAAAATTAACACATTAAAATGGACAATGCTTCATTACTCAACATCTAAGTAACATAAAATAACCACATTTAAACATCAACAACTTCAACCTGACACACACCTGGATTTCATGCGACACAATTAGAATTAACTACTAGTTGAACTTTTTCACTGAAATACAAAAGAAATACATAAATATTTGTAGATCAGTGACAGATCTATAAGGTTTTATTGATTCACCAGCAAAATTAGATTGCTGGAGTGGAGTGTTTATCCTTGGATTTGTCGAAACTCGGAACCTTGTCGCCGAAGAAGATGAATTGCGATGGTCCGGTTCAACAAAGAAGATTGATGCCGGAGAAGATGAAGTGAGGTAGTCCGGTAGAAGATTGTTGCCGGAGAAGATGAATGAACAAAGGTCAAAAGAAAACAACGAAAGAAGATGAGGTCTTGGAATTAAAGTGAGGAATTCTCTTTTGGAGTTAAGTGAGGTCTTGTGTTAGTAAAAGAGGGAGGTGTACTGGAAATTTCAATAAATATTATAAAACTAATTTGATTTTTCTTTTTTTAATTATCAACCAGTCTTCAAACTGCCACCTGTCCTGGGATATGGCCCTTTCCCATGGTGGGAAAGAAGAATCCATTCTCAGGCTAAATGCCACCGTTATTCTATATTCCGACTTGAGGCATTTGACGAATATTGAATAACAAGTCGGAAAAGTTCAATTAGTGAGAAAAGTTGGAGAACATTATCTTCATTATTTAGTAGTTACTCTTTTTTTTCGTAACAGATATGTCATGTATTAGATAATAGGAAAAACACAGGGATATGCAAAGGGAATAAAATAATTCATTAAAAAGACATGAAAGGGAACAGATACTGCCAATACGTTTGAATGAAGGCTCAGATCCAGAACCCCATCAAAATTATTCATCCACGAAAAACCTAGCTCCTATTTTTATCTTATTTTTTGACATAACACATACTCGTTAATTTGTCCAAGAAAATGATCATCCTGGCCAAATTTTATTGGGCAACTTTTTTTTTGGATGTATGCATAACAAAATGAACCTAAATATAAATGGTGGCATAAACTTAAAAAGAAAAGAAAGAAAAAGGTACAAGTCATTTTTCTTCCAAGCGCCGCAGCACCGACTCAGCAAAGTTCTGTTGCCTACAGATATTCAACATAACACATAAGAATTAACTAAAAAACTAACACATGACAGCAGAATGAAATGCAGAGCCATTGAATATTGTAAAAAACTAACACTGTATTTTGACATAAACAGAAAAGGTTCAAGTTCAAGGTGTACACATGTAGGGTTGAGTTTAGGCCAACCTCGTTAGCTGATACCATCAAAATTCACATGTTCGGATTGCGTCAAAATCAGTTTTTTGTCAAATTCAACTAATCCAACCCGTTGGATCGGGTTATAAGACAATATTTTGAAAATTCCAAAAAATTAATCTAATTAAATGACATTCTATTTGATGAAATTTCTACTACCTAGACTAATTCTATAATTTGAAACTTTAGCACATGAATTAAATTGAAAATTTTCTAAATGCAACAACATAAAAATCTTCAACTACATTAACAAAAAAAAATATCATTTTTCACGGAATCACAGGTTTGAAATCATAAACTCGTTACCCAAACCAATCCACTTCGGGTTTGGCTGAATTTAGTTGATTTGTGCTCGACCCAAACTAAAAAAACAAACCAAACATTTGTGTTGAGTTGGATTATCAGATTGATTCCGTACCATGAACATCCCTAGTTCTAGTAACACATTTGATAATTTATATAACTAACAGTTGGTCTTATTCATGCAAACAACTGCCAAAAACATTTTAAGAAACCAAAACACCATAAATATGATAATTTCAATGATAACATTTCTGTTCCAGGCAATATATGACAGTACAGTGGACACCCAGAAAAATTAGGAACTTGAACTTACTTTCTTTCTCTATGCTTTGGGCTAGGACGAGAATACTTCAGATATCCATCCCAAGGAACCTTTTTAAGGCCAGCACGAGTTGAGATTATGTCTCTAACCCTGAACAATTAAAATCAAATTGATACAATTACAACACTTGGAGAAAGATAAACATAGACCTCTGTGTATATTTGGGGGTCAAGATTGTTTACCTTTCTGCAAACTCGATGGGTGTCTCTCCTGGCTTCAGACTTTGTGGCTCCAAGTACCAAACATCACAAACAACAGCCCAAGATGTCATTAGCTGCAACAGATGTTTAGTGAATGATTGCCTGCAAAGCATGACATGCAGAATCTCTATTGCATCAATAAACAATTTACGTGGTAGAAGTAATCATCGATTGCAGATGGCAGACCATGGCAGAAAGCCAAAAATCCTCCATAAACTGCAATTGCCAATAGCGCTGCCATCCTTCACGAATTGCCCGTGGCGGTTGCCAAAAAATATGCCACCGCAATTTACAATGGTGTCACCACAGCCAATATTTTATAACACCAGAAGTACTCCCTCTTGGTCCTTTTTGGCGTTGTTTTGTAGCTTTTTACATGTACCAAGAAGAAGAAAAAAAGGGCGGCCGGGTGCACTAAAGCTCCCACATACGCAGGGTCCGGGAAGGGGTCCCACCATTTTGGTGTGTTGTATGCAGCCTTACCCTATTTTTTACACAAGAGGTTGTTTTTGTTTCCAACACTTAACCCGTGACCTTTCAGTCACATGACAACAACTTTACCATTGCGCCAAGGCTACCCCTTTACATGTACCAAGACAACTAATAAATATTGTTACTTTTGACACCATTATTTATATTTTACCTATATTACCCTTAATCATTTATTATCACATTTCATTTATTTCTCTCTATGTAATAAATAGCTAAGGGGGTTATTGACAAATCAATAATTAATGTTGCATTGACTTTGAAAAGAACATTTAAATAGGAAGGAATAGAATATTCCTTGAAACGTGACACTTAAAAGGAACGGAGGGAGTAATTAACATGAGAAACATCTTACTTTCGACTGTTCCAAAAAGCATCGACAAATATTTTGTTGTACTTGATTGCAACTGGGCAAACTGTGCAGCCAAGTTCGAATGCACCCTAAACACCATTAAAAGTTACAAGACTTCAATAAAGAAAAAAGGAACATGAATAGAAGAGAGATCAATGGATGCAAAATAACAGAACAACAAAAGAAAAGCTATTGCAGAATATGATTACATAAACTGCATCGTACACGACTGTAACTGCAATTGATTCACATACCTTCTTGAACATGACTGTATAGTGATTATTTACACAAGTTCCCTCAGGAAATATGAGAAGAGGATTGTTGTCAGCTCCCTGGACATGTTCCCTCAACCTAGAATACACATAATCATGTAAGTAAGGGGGAATTTGAAACAGAGATATATTTTCTAATATTTTTACTTATACTAACTTTCTTGCCACAATTTCTCGATCCTTTGCCTCTGATCGATTGAACCAGATACATCCTACACTCTCCAAAATGGTGCTTTGCAACAATCCTGCACAGTAGTTGAACTTTTAATAAAATTCATCAATAAGTGTAGTCAAGACAAATTACAACAACAATTCAACATTACAAAGCTATTCTTTAAATCATCCATGATTGTTCATCATAAACCCTACTCATCCTGATGTCCATTTAGATCACCTAACTGCCTAAGGGCAAAGGGCAATGAACCCATCCCCCCCACAAATCTTTCGTTGAGTGCTTCAAATTCTGTTAAAATCCGAGTGTAATCATATAAAAACCTAGTGAGTCATGTGATTTTTTTTTATAATATCTCGATGTTGTCTTAAAGCATAATTGATTCTCTCTTAGGATTTGTTTTTATAATTTTTAGTTATTATCATGTATTCAAAGTCCTTATTCCTTCCTCTTTACTATCTTAAAATCTTAATTCAACATAGTACCAAAGCAGTACCGCACTTTGCAACCTATTTCATCACTATTCCACTACCAAGTTCCCTAAAGTTTGGGACTCTTGCAATAAGCATGCCAATTCCCCAATATTGCTTTTCTTTTTCTCAGTCAGGCACAACTAAAGCCACCCTTTCTTTCCCTGTTTGATTAGAGTTAGGAGATAGTATAGTATAAATAGGGTTAATGCTTTGCTTTTGTATAATCAACACATCAAATCGTAGTCATAATTTGAAGTACTTATTCCTTTCTCTTGTTATCTAAACCTTTGAACTTCAACAACACCAACAACAAATGCTTAGATCATAAAGCTTCTCGTCCGTGATAAAGACACATGTCCTATGTATTTAAATCATACTCTATATGCGCTTGTTGGGTTTTCGTTTGCTTCAGATTTGGGTTTCTCTGCCTGGTAGCTTCATTTTGCTGTTGTCTCGTTGTTTTTGTTCAATACCCCTTTGGGTTGGTTCCTTACCATTTTTGGTGTAGTTCTGCACTATGTGCTATACTCTTTTGGGATAACTTTAACACTTTTGTCTGGTTTTACTAGGTCAAGTTTATGTCCCCCGAGTCCTTTGCTTTTCTCTTTTTATTTAATATACTCTTTATTTTTGCTAAAAAAAATCATATTCTATATGCTTACCAACCCATCCAGGATGTTTCTGCATAATAACAGCAAATGCGGTCATCTGTTCTAAGACAATGAAATCAATCATGGAAGTGTGGTTGGCCACAAAAACCTGTTAAGAAAATGAAGGGAAAGAACAATTAGTAATTTATCACATTTATCTTACCTGAATGAGGAAATAAGGGAAATACGGCAACATTAATAGAGGCTAGACAAACCTGTTTCGGTCGCCTGCTGGGCCTTGGCCCATGGTACCTAACAACCCCAGTCCAAGATGCAACAAAGAAACTGCATATCATCTCTACCAAAGACCTCTGAAGGAAATAAGCAATTTAAATACATTTAGTTTCATGAACAAAAGGTTAATGTGCTGGAATTTATACCCAGCAAAGGGATAAAAAGAGAGGGCATTTAGAAAAGGACAAAACTTGGATACAGTACCATACTTACTGTTTCTACTGTTATCCAATTAAAAACAAGCACGTCATAACTTTTTACACGTCACTTGTTAACGTGTTAACACCGTGAAAAGTGAAAACACTGTATTTTCCTGTCTCTTATTCTTCAACGAAAACAACTTACTTTCAGAGACCATCATCCTTCCACAACCACTGCTCATAGTTTTTTTGTCCCTTGCTCCGGTAGTGACAAGCTCTATCGGCGGAAAACCACCCCTCTTGTCGGCCTAGTTAAAAAAAAGGTACCACAACCATACCTAATCTTTTTTTATTTCCAAGAGGTTGATTCCAAATCCTTGTCGTATTAAAGGTTTCAGAACCACCACCCATAGTTTTAATTCAAGATCAATCTTTTAACTTTGATTTGAGGAGGCTGATTTCAAATCTTTTTCATATTTGATTAATAATATTAGATCTTTTCTTAATGCATTCAATCTGTTCTTTTAATTTTGCATGTGACATGTTTGAGAATGTAAAATTTGACTGCAAGAAGCATAATAGGATACTCGGTGAACATTTATGTTGATAATTGTTGGCGGTCGTTGATGTTCACGGTTGTTACAACTTGGAAGCGGCAAACCGGGGACGTTTTCATGTTTTGGGGGTTTAACGGAAGCAAAAACACTTAACGGGAGGTTAGTGATAATGGGTCTGATGTGGATTAAGTAATCCACTTGTCAATATTATATTGGAAAACAGTTCCAACTGCACCTAAAGAACTGTGTGTAAGTTTTATCCTTTAGAAAATATGGACAATACATTGCCTGAGAAACAAGTATATGAAACTAACTTGTATTTAGTACTCCACTACATACAGCATCCATTAATCAGGTAAATCATTGCATAGAGGGAAAATATAAATCATGCCCACCAAAATTTTGGCCAAATCTTTTTCCATTGGACTTCAAAAATAAAAAGACACCTTCTACACAGGTGGTTTTCATTATTCAACATATTTCTACCAACTCCTCTGAAGTCTAATTCACAATTTGATTTTTAAATGCAGCCATTTTAATAATGTTTTCTTTCTGCAACTGACCAATCTATTAATGGAATGTCAATATTTTTATTGCAAGAGAAAATCCTTCACTTTTTGTAGTAAAAATAAAAACAAAACTTAAGGAAAATGCTATATTTCTCTCAATAGGTGAGGGAAAATGAACTGAGACTAGATAATAGACACTTAAAACCGAATGAAGCTAAAACTTATTGTAATACTCAAATAAAAGTACACAAGCAGATACCAAAATATGGACATAAACCTGAAGTATATATACCTCTTCTTAAGAAACAATATTGGCATATCATTCAGCTTAAATATCAGTATCATCAAGACAACTGAAACCCAGATGTTTATTATGTTTCTAAATGAGGTGAATAAAAGAGAAATCTGAGAGCTTATTTATATTTATGCTGTTGGAATGGTCATTAACAGTAGTTTCAGTAGTAAAGTGCACGAAAAGAGACGGTGAAACCAAATAAAATATAAAATAGGAAATGATGGAATGAATCATAAATAAGTTGAACAATCACCTCAATACTCCTCCTCAACTTGTCATGTCCTTTCAATAGGAAGTGCACTGGAATGAAGGAGGAAAGAAATATTATCCATCCTATTGTTAACACAAGAACCCTGCAAAGTAAGATGACAATAAAGGAACTCGTTACCATTAAAAGCAGCAAAGTAAGAGAAATAGGGCCATATACCAAAAAAAAAGGTCAATTTGATAGTGGAAAAGCCAAAGTTTAAACCATGTTGTAAAAATTATGTTTTCCTAATATACTGTCAATCATGAAGCTTAACTACGCAATCTGAAATCAGCCAAGCAGACCCTATAATAGCCAAACTTAATAATAGTAACAGTATAATGCATAGTGATAGGAATAAGCTAACCTTGCAGGGAATACTATCAAATATCGAAGTAAAACTCCGAAACACCACAAAGGAAACAAATAAATGTTCCAATTCCATGGTTCTGGAGGATTTGACTTGAAACATCTTGTGAACGAGTCCTGGTGCAACACAAAAGTTATAAATGTGTGAGAAAGAGTAACCAATACATAAAAACCTTATAAACAGTAAAACAATAATGAATGAAAGATGCGGGAAAAGATTACATCTACAATAGCACCGGCAGCCTCAGATAGCGTAGGAGAAATATCGAGCAAGTCGTGCCTGAAAAAAAAAAATGCAGAAGAAAGAAGAAAACTGGTAATATTAAAATCACAACCAAAACTCCAAAGTAGAAACAGAATATGGAAGAGAGAAGACATACAGGCGAAGCTTGCCGCGAGGTTCTTGTTGAATGGCGGCTCCTGAAGGGAGGTAATCCTCAATGTTGGGTCGATCGAGATCCAACTCAGAACTTGAAGACTTAAGTACTCCAGAGCTATTCATCAGTCTCAAGGGGTGTAGTTGAGTTGTTACTGAAAAATCAATTGAATCCTCAATCAAATAACTGAAATATGAATGATGTTTAATTTCAAATGGAATAGTCACCTAATTATTAATTAATGATTTGATTTCTAAAACTAACATAAACCAGTTAATACAACATGGTCTGATACAAACAATTAAGACCTCTGACTTTCAGCTCCTTTAGACAAGTCATACTCATTATCGTCCAAATCATTATCCACAAACGAGACAAGATAGTATTTAACTAAAAAATAAACCATCAATTAAGTCTTGAAAATATCACTCTCTCCAATTTAGTCCTTAAACCTATATAAATACAATAACTCGTTCATAAAGTATATGGAATTTGACAAATTGGTAGTTAACTTCTATCTAAGTTGCTCGCTTGAGAAAGTGAAATCATCAGACAATTATATTATGTATGAGAATTGGGGAAATCACAGTAATAAGAAGTAATGAATCATGATGAAAAACAAAATAAGCAAAAAGAAAGACCTGTAGATCTGGAATTCTACGGCGGAGACTGTGCACTTCGCTTCTCACGATGGTGAGTGTGCGTAGAAGAAGAAGAAGGAGAAACGAATAAGCACTTTAACTAACTCCAATGGGAGTCAAGCTTCAATTTCATCGCACTTCTCTATCAGACTATGCCTTTAGCGTGTGTTTGGTATAGGTGATTTAGGAAAGAAAGGAGATTCAAGAGAAAATGAGTATTTCTTCTCGAAGACTAAACTGGAGCGATTTTCTTGTATGAATTTACGTTTTATTTGCTATATTGTTGTTATCTTTTAAAATAGGGTTAAATATGATTTTGTTTCTATAAAATTGAGAACTTTTAAGTTTAGTATTAATAGCTTTTTTAGTCCTTACAAAAAAAAATTTACTTATAATTTTAGTCCCAGCTAAAACAAAGTTTGTTTAATTATCTTTAAACTCTTAAATTATTGAACGTTTTTTTTTAAACAAGTTTAGAACATTATGAAGAGTTCATTTACTAAAATTTTTAATTTTCAAACATTAAACGAATTAAATATAAATTTTTTAAAACGAAAAAAGTTTAAGATAAAAAGTAACAAAATCTGGATGTAGAAATCAAATTTTGCGATAATTTTTTGCGGAGGAACTTTTAGTAATGTTCTAAACATATCTGCAAAAAATTGTTCAAAAACTTGAGAGTTTAAGCATGAATTAAACAAATTTAAATTGAGTAGGGACTAATACTCACTGCAGAAAAAAAAATTAGGGACTAAAAGAACTATTAAAATTAAGTAAGGATTAAACTTAAAAGGTCTCAATTTTATAAGGACTAAAAACATATTTAACCCTTTAAAATAATAAAGATAATTTGTTACAATTCAAAAGTCATAAAAAAAAAAAAATTGTCAAGTAGTCTTGTGGCTATAGCTCACGCAATTAAATGTGGGGAAGTCGAGTGTCCTGAGTTCGAACTCTAACCCCTGTATATAATATGTAATATATTTACCAATTGAGTTAAGTTCACGGTAATTCGTAAACTTATATCTATCTATCTATGTATATTATTCGTAAGTGTTGGTGTGGTAAAGAATAGAAAACAGGACATGGAACATTTGTAACAGTACTAATAATCAATCTACCACTTTCTACGATCGAAATCGCCTACGACATAAAAAGCAATTACATCAGACGATCTAAGTTCGAGGAAAATAGATAGAGTTTACGGTAGTGTAATATTCAAATTTCTATAATATCCTAGGTGGATAACATTTTAAATACGTGTATATGTTTCCTACGTCTATTTTATATTTTTATATTTTCTATATTTATATTTACGGGTGGCAAAACGAGTTTTTCTCGTTGAACCGTTCCGTTTAACTTGTCATTTTAGCACGGGTTGGACTGAGGTTCTAAACTCATTCTCTATAGTTGGTCTGCCTCGTTTAACCCGCTAAAAAAGCGGGTTGTGTCAGAGTGGGGCAGGTTAGCCCGCAGGCTCATTAAAAAAATTATTTAATTATTATTGTACTAATAAATAATAAATGATACAATTTTGATGTTTTTTTTTAGAAGCTAAGTTTCACACCATTTTTTCTCACCAACAAGCCGGACCTAGTTTTTTCTTTCTAGGTTTTCTATTCCAGATTCTTCAATGAGAGGATGGTTTTGGGTCAATTTTTGACCTAAAATCACCCCTCTTTATCTTTTTCTCTCTCTATTTCAATCTAAATAAGATATTTTCACATAGATCAGAGTTTTTTTCTACGTGACATCGTCACATGAGTGTGGTGGTGTGTTTTCGTCGTCTTGTGCGACGTTGTTTCATTTCCCGTCCTGTTGCAGTGTTCATTTGATTCATATTGAAAGATCGATTATTCAATCAAATATTTGGGCGTCAACGTTGCAGATCTGAAGGCATGGGTATTCCGGTCACTTTAATTTTATCATATATTTTTGTATGCATTGTGTTGTTATATGCTATTAACTTGGATGTTGTGAGTTTGTTCGCAGATTCGTCGTTTACGTTTTTAACGATGTTGAATGAATGAATATCGTTTTGTTTTTGTCAAAAAAAAATATCCTAAAAATAATTTGACAATTCTTTATTAGACAATAGTTTTCTCTTTACATGGGATTAAAATGAAAATAAAATGATTATGAGAAAACAAAATTGACTTTTTATAGCCGTAACATATTATTTTAATGATATTAGTCACAGACGAAAAGATTTTCAAAAAAAAATGTTAGAAGGGCCAGCCTGCCAGTCTGCCTCTTGGCGGCGCAAGATGTGTGATTGAACCCACTACTTTAAGTTGTCCCGTCCCGCCCCATTTTTTGTAAACTAATAACAGATTGGGTCTAAATGAGACGGGTTAACCGGCATTACCATCCCTATCTATATCGAAATATTTAATAGAGAGGAATCCTTTCCTGTTTTACCTTTAGGAAACAAAAACAAAAACAAAACAAAAATTATAAAAATACCTCAGAAATATTTGGTTACACCCAAATCAATTTAAAATTTAATTATAACTAGACTTTTGACCCGTGCGACGCACGGGTCTTCTCGACTATAATAGATACCAATAAATAATCTATAACCCGTTAGATCATGGGTCGATCTATAAACGCAAATTAGATTATTAAAGACGAAATATTACAATCAAATGATAATAAAAAAAATTATAAAGAAAAAAGATAAAAAGAATACAAAATTATATTGTTGCACGGGTCAATTTTAATTATTACTTTCATAGTTAAACATAAAAAATTAATGCAGTTCATGGTTCCTAACAAATTATTTAGGGTAGCCGAGTTTGCATGGAAATTAGGGTATTCTGTTTGTAAACGTATTAAATAAGTGCACAACAACTTATAAAAAAAAATCTACAGAAACAATAGGTTAATTTGTTGTAGACCTAATAAAATTAATAAATATAGGGATAAAGATTAAGATATCTATTAATTTTTTTTGCTTTGAAAAATATTCACGGTTATTAGAGAGAAATGAAAAACATATATGATGTAAATTTAGAGTCAAAATTTTAGGATAGAGTTGTTGCAAACCTAATAAGTAATAAGAGATTAATGGAAGGAAAAAATTAGGTTAAGTTGTTGGAGATTTAAGAAAATTATTAAATAATGATAAGGATAAAGATTAAGATATCTATTAAATTTTTGCTTTGAAAAATATTCACGGTTATTAGAGAGAGAAATGAAAAACATATATGATGCAAATTTAGAGTCAAAATTTTAGGATAGAGTTATTGCAAACCTAACAAGGGATTAGTGGAGGGGCAAAATTAGGTTAAGTTGGAGACTTAACAAAAGTAATAAATAAGGATACCAAAATTACTCTTTTTATACAATTTGTTTTTTGCCTTCAATTTCCAAAACCACACACCTTTCAATCCTCGATCACCAACTATGTAACTCTCAAGTCTCTTTAAAAACAAATACCAAAACTAAAATTAATTTGCATCCATATATTTTTCAATTGAATCAAATTCCAACGGCTCTTCATATTTCTAGTTTAAAATTTCTCAATCGTTCTACGAATAATTGATATTATTAATAGATGTTTATTGCAAAAAGGGGTGCAAATTACACTCGCACAATGGCCAGCATAAAATTGTAGGTATCAAAGTAAATGAGGGTTTGGTAATGGAGTTTCTTACATGTAAAATGTGATAAAAAAAATCTTCAAAGGTGGAGATAATATAATATTGATATAGATTCGTAAATGAAGCAAAGCAGAAATATAAGATGAAAAGAGGAGATTTAGGATGAGGGGATGTGAAGAGGAAGATAATGGTGAGGGGAGGAAGAGAAAATGGATCAATGGTTTGATTTTGTAAATTTAATTTCACAACAAGGGTAATTTAGTTATTTTAAGGTGTAACTGGATACTCAAGTGCGTTACTAGAAAAAACCCAAAAACAAATGACATTCTCGTAGAGATTTCAAGTTATGTTGCCACGTGTCATTCTATAAGAAGCCCCAACAATTTGAATTTCAAATTTGAATTAATGGTACGAATAAGATTCAACGAATAACCATTAATACTTAAACTGGAATAATGTTTACTGCTTCACCCACATCAACATAATATTGTCATTTCCGTCTCCATGATTGTGTCTCCGACCCACTTCTTCAACCTACGCACACAAATCTTGGTCCCTGGTTTGGGGTTATGCTTCAATTTGGGGCAATAAATAACAATCACAGGTCTTAGAAACAGGCTTTGTAATTTATTGGGTTTGCATAGGTTCCAGCTTACATAAAAGCCAAATCCTAACAAGCTTCTGAATTTAATCATCGACATTGTTAGGTTGCTTGAGTGAATACTAGATAACTAATGTAAATGAATGGTCTGTGGCTTAGTATCTTGTAAACGCGTTAATGCGAGAGATAATTCACTGGTTGAAAAATTGAAACAATTGCTAGCATTGTTGAGCAGGAGCGAAATACAAGATGAATGGATCTGTATTATTTATTTTTTTGGGTAATATATCTGTATTATTTCTTTAATATATTTAATTTTCATTTTATCTCATTTTCAAACAAAAAAACTAGGAGATGCATGTGCGAGATACTTTACCAAGTGCATTCACCAAATTTCGTAAGCAAAATGTTGTGCTATATAGCATAGTTGTTGAGTAAGCCCCCATTTGGGTCCTTCAAAGTGTCACACACTATCAGATCGGTTTGTAGATCAAATTAATGAATCAAAAACTCCTCTAATGTATGTTATATTAGTTAAATGCATCCAAAATGTTAACTTGGTGTTAACAGTGTTGATTTGTCTGATACACTTGCCACTTTAGCTGCATTTTGGCCTTCCACGTTGTCAGGGACTCAATTGCACATGATAACAAACATTGCAATGGTCATTTGTGTCCGTTAATGTCGTCTCTCAATGCATTATCATATTGCTCAACAAACAGCTTCAATGCTGTCTTTGAGCTTACATACCCATCAAAAAATGAGTCCATACTCTCACTTCTTTGCGTGGTTGACATTCTAGCCCAAAATGGGCCTCTCACGTACGCATGAACCCAACGATTTAGTTTCTAAAAAATCCCTTTCGACTATTCATTATCCCGTAGCTTGTAATTATTAATCATATTTCCCCACCTTATCATGAAATCACTTTTGCTAAAATAACTGTATACAATTTCATGCAAAAATGTTTTGATAGACTCATAATGAGAGCGTCTACCGAACTTTTCAGAAACTTTTTTCATTAAATACCATAAGCACCATCAATGACAAGCTTTCAAAAAGACAGTTTCAATCACATTCTTCATTGCTCTATCCTGATAAGTAATAATGGCATTTGGAGCACGACAATGCATACATTCTAAACAAGTTGTGAACAACCATATAAAAGTTTTAGTATCCCCATTCGACAATAAAGCAACCCCAACAACATAGATTGACCATGATGGTTCACCCCAACAAAAGGAGCAAAATGCTTATCATATTTGTTTGTTAAGTAAGTGGTGTCAAAAGTTATGAATTCACCAAAATATTCATATGCAGCCCCACATCTTACACCTGCCCAGAACACATTTCGTAACCGACTTTCATCATCCACATCCATTGCATAATAAAATTAATTGTTTTGCATTTGCATATATTCTCTCAAAATATTTTTGTATTGCTTCGGCATCTCCAGGTCCAAGTTGTAGTCGTCTTACGCTGTATAGTTTCTACAATCTTTTTCTCCAAACGTAAGATTCTCATACCCATTTGCTTCAAAAACTAAAGATCGAAAGGTTTTACTTACATTAATACCTGTTTGATCATGTGAGTTCTAACCTCCTCTTCATTCGAATCCCCACACTCTTGTTGTCAGGCACGAATCTACGAATGCCATATTAGGGGCAACTGCCCCCACTACTATTTTCATTATATTTGTTAAATATTTGATATTTTAATTATCGTCCCCTCTTAAAATAATATATAAACCCCACTAAATAGAAATTTATAACCTTGACAGAAAAAATAAATTAAAAAAGAGTTATTTTTCAGAAATTTTATAAAATTAAATGTGTAAATGCATTTGAGATGAAATTTTGAATGGTCTTTTTCACATACACATAGAGAAGTATTTTTTATAGTGATGAAAATGAAAAAAATTATATCATACTTTTTAAATATAAAGACACGTAAAAAACAAATTTAATTTGAAGATGTTAAATATTCTTTAATTTTTCTAATATATAATAATATAATGTTTATAAGTTCAAGTAGTCTGCTCTATGATAATGATGTTATTATTGACTATTTCTTTTTCCACCCTACTCGTTTTTCGCGCGCCCTACAATTTTCAGATTTTATAATCTAAATCATAGTTTTAAAAACCGGACCGGTTATTGACTCGGTGAGGTCACTGGGTCATTGGGTCGCTGGTTGAATCACTGAGTCATTGGTTGAACCGCATGACTAAACCGGATTAAATCGGATGACTCGGTCCTATGACTCGGTCTTTATAAAAAATTACATCTATATTAAACTAGATTAAATTAGATGACTCGGTCTTTAAGGATTCATGACATTTGCACAAATTAACATAATTTTATAAAATCATTTTTCAAATATAAACTCATTTACAATAACATAAGTAGCTTCCTTAAAAAAAAACATAAGTAGCCAAAATATTTCCTATATTTTTTTTAAATATACTTTATGCATAATCAGTACCATAGCAATGTTATAAAATATAAATATATTATAATAATGTTTAGAAATTAAAGTAATAAGAGTATAAAAATAACTCCAGCCTTCACACGCTCACTTCTTATATTTTAAAAAATAAAACTTTAAATTATCCTGCATCACAATAGTTGGCCTCCATCACAATATAAGCCCACAAACAAAGGACAGTAATGTTATTTTGCCTTTATACTTAACTAGGGTTTTTAGTGTTGAAATATAGAGTCTTTTTTCATTTCTCACTCGGCCGCCGCTTCAAATTACCTTGCTACTGTATTCATCTCACATGGTTTTCCATGTTTAACTCTTAGCAACATCACAGTTGCCTTTCTTCTTTTCTATTTGCGTATTTCTTCTATTTCACTTGTCTGTGGAAACTTTTCATCATTTCTGCAAGATAAACGTTAACAAAGCGGATCGCCGACGAAAACAGCAGTGCCAGGACCAGACGCGCATTGACCCGGCCGGTTTTAGAAAACCGGCGAGTCACCGGTTTTTACCGGGTTTGGCCGAGCCATACCGGTTCTCGCCGGTTTGTTAGCATGGCCGATCCGATTGTCGACTCGAACCGGTTACCACCCCGGTTTCTGGTCTGACCGGTTCAACCGGCCGGTCCGGTCCGGTTTTTAAAACTATGATCTAAATAGCGTAAACACCCTTGAAAACGCTAAAAAAAAAATGTTAAAACACCCTTAGAAACCCTTCATTTTTTTGGATTTTATAATCCGAATGGGGTACGCGGGAAGAGAGTGTGGTGGAAAAAGAAATAGACGTTATCTTTTTTAGGGGTAAATAGTCGTTATTATTTTTATCACTTTTGCATTGCTAAAAATTTTGTACTAATATTTATTTTATAAAATGTTGCCCCCTCAAACCAAAATTTATGGATCCGTCACTGCTTGTTACATCTAAAATATTGTACTTTCGTTAGACCTTAGATCATGATCATGCTCAAGAAAACCCCTTGAAACTGTAACTAAGTCATCTAAACTCATACACATATTCAACATGGCCTTACACTCTATTTTTGTAACAATATTTGGCTTCAAGAGATTCTTTGACCTTCTCGCATACTTTCTAGCACAACTAAGCCATCTAAACTCATACACATATTCAATATGGAGTATATTTTACCATCATCTTCATTTTTTGTACTTATTTTAGCAATTCCAAAACCCACACGTGGAGCAGAATTCGTGTTTCAATGGACAATTTTTTTGACAAAGAACAACGTGAAGATACAGAGTTTGGGGAAGGTTGAGCATTGAAGAAGAAAAGTTAAAATTTAATCTTTATATATATAAATGTTAGACGACCTAATCCTAATCCCACCCTTTTTGACTGATCTGAATAAATTTTATGAAAAAAAGGTTTTACAAGGAATCGAACCGGGTACCATATGACTACACTTTACAATTTTCTTTCAACTTTTAGTTCTTATAAAATTTTCCTTTAGAGGAATTAAAACGAAAAGTTGATATATTTATAGGGAGAAAAACGTATTTAACCCTACTTATTATTAGAGTGTGTTAAAATACTGTTTTAGTGGATGTGACCCCGTTATTTCTAGTATCTGGTTTCTTAGTTTGAATTAGTGGTGCACTTCTTTGCTTTTGATTAAAAAAATTACAATGGAGCGATTAAATTAAAAACTAAAGGATACGATAGTCAAACAATAGTCAAAGATGATGAGAGCATGCATGGATGGGAAGGATAATAAGCACCGAAAGGTACAAAGGACAATCATCATCCTTCATCGTCCTATGAGGGTTTGATAAGAGACAAGAAAAGACACATTTTTTTGGCTACTATCCCTTCTATTCCCTCCTTTTTTTTTCATTCCATTTTATTCTTTGAATTTTTGAACAAGTCTATAATTAAAAACTAATTAAAGTCCGGTTGTAACTAGTCTAAAAGAAAGGAACCCATTCCAAAAAGTTCATAACATTAACAATAGGGAAATGATAAATGAACAACCTTTTAGATTGTCCACACTACGGTTAAGGTTACAAATCAAATTTTTTAATCATTTTTTATAATCTTGGTATGCGTGTCAGCTTTGTTTGCTCAATGAAAAGGATACGGTGTGGAGAAAGTTGTTGGGTTTTGGTTGTTAAAATAACAACATTCTTATAAATATTTGGTTTTTTCCGTCCTGTGTGCATCATGATTCATGATCATCCATCTAGCTATACCTTTCCTTTTTCACTTTAGAATTTTGATAATCCAACTTTGGTCAAAATTTACTCCCTCATAATTAGTGGCCCCAAGACTTTACCTTTCTAATTTCTAATGAAAAATAGTAATGAAGCATATAGGACCAATTATTGCAACCCTCATCGTGAGTTTGAGTTAGTATTTTCATCCCTGAACTGTGGAGACCGACTATTGGGATAGCTAAAACTTATAATTATAAAAAGATAGATAGTTTATCATAACTGTTGGTGATTGAAAGGGAGAAGAACGGGATCTTGTCAGATTTAAGATCTTTGGATGACGGTGTTGAATGGGTGAAGATCCTCTCTATTTTCTAAATAAATGGAGATTGTCAATTACTATAGTTTTGAAGTAAATATATGATATAAATACACATATTTCAAGAATTGAAAACATTAATATCACATATTTACTTCAAAACTATAGTAATTGACAATATCCATTTATTTAGGAAATAGGGAGGATCTTCACCCGTGTTGAATGGTCTTTGAGTGTAGGACATTCGTCAACAATCTTTTTGAATGGAGGAGATGATACATGCAAAAACAATCCAACGTTCATGTCAGTATGCGTCATGGATCTCTGAAGTAATTTAAGTCAAAATGTATGCTTACATGGGTGAATGACCTTAAGTTAGTATTTATAAAGTGGATTAAGGGTTTTAGTCTTGAACCTTTAGCTTTTGTAAGAAAATATCATTGGCTCCGGATTGGATGACCCAAATTGCCTTAGAAAATCATTATTCCAGTGCGGTTTAAAGAGATGATCATATGATGGTCCTTGTGGAACTGCAAGAAAAGATGCCTGAATCCGGTCATGGTTTGGACTTGGCCTAGACCGAAACAGAAAGATAAAAAAATAAGTAAATAAATAAAACATCAAAATCTTTAGTGTTCTTAGTTTTTGTGTGTAATTTTTTTTAAATACGTGTAATTTTTTCTACAAGGGAAATATGTATAGGTTGCAGAAGATTAAAAAAATAAAAGAGAAATATAGCTAGTCTCATATATGTATTTTGATATTGAACAACGCAACTAAAAAAAGTTGATATTAAAAAAAAATGTAGTTTACTATAATGAAGTTAGATTAAATAGGCTGCCTAACTAAATTGTGTAGCAAAACCCAAAAAAAAAAACACTGAATTGTGTAGGATAATCATCCTCAACCTTAAGAGCTTTCATTTGGTGAAAACAAAACATGGTATCTATATATAGAAGATGAATTTTACTAAAAGCGATCTCTTTCTTCACGATCCTGCACATTTATAATATTATTTTTTTTTGAAAAAATCAAAATAGAATTAAACTCAACAAAAGTGATTCATCTCGCATAAAGTGTGCAAAAGAGAACCACCCAAAAGAAATACAAAGTTAATTGTCTATTGTCTTAATGCACAACAAAAATATATAAAAAAAGAACTAATTCCCAACACCCATACATAATAAAGGGTGTCGCCACCAGTCAGTATAACTGAAAGTAGAAGTGAGAAACTTAGCCTTTAACCAAGAATACGACATACCAAAAATGATGAAGGTGGTCCGCCACCGACCTCGGAGGAATGAAAGAAATACCGAGCCACTGGTAAATAAGGTGCCACAAGCTACCAAAAATGTCGCATCTGAAAAGGAAGTGAACCGCAGTCTCCTGACTGTCACACCCTCCAACGCAAGTTGTATCATCAAGATGAAGTACTCTCCTACGCAAGAGATTATCTTTTGTGGGAAGTCTGTTATGCAGGAGCCGCCACACGAACACTGAAACCTTTAGTGGAACTTGCTTCAGCCACACCATATCGGATAAAAAGCGGTACGCATGATCTACTGATGTCGTAAGGTACTGATAAGTTCCATTAACAGAGTAACCGTTGATAGGATCAAGAACCCACCGCCACCTGTCAAGAATAGTATCCTGCAAAACAATATCAGATAGCAGGGCAGCACACTCCATAAGTGACTCTTCTTCCCAAGCCAACAGTCTCCTCCTCTACTCCCAAGATCCTCGACCAACCGCCCACCCTCTACCCTCCATTTATAATATTATAACATATAATAAAACTATTGATAGACTTGTACAAAAAAAAAACTATTGATAGACGAAATATAATTATTAATTAGTGAGATCTTCTTTCAGTGATAGAATAAATAATCCTATTAAAAAAATTAAATGAGTTATATATATGTACACATGTTAAAAAAAAAGGTCTTTAGTAAATTCTCTTATCATTTTTTATACATGTCAATATCCCAAGTTAGAGCTAGACTGTAGGATTATCCACAATATTTATATCATCTATATCGTAACTTTCTTATTATCTCATGATTTATTATTATTTTCTTATCTAAATAATTTATTTTAATATTTAAGCTCTCTTCTATGAATATCTACATCTAAGTAATTTATTTTAATTTTTAAGCTCTCTTCTGTAAGTATATGGCTTCTCTCTCTGACGTGCATGCGATCCTAAACATGCCAAATAGCCAATGTCAGTGAAATGTTAGACCTTAGAAAGGTTTTGATTGTTGGTGATGACACAAAATATATGAGAGCATTGATTAAAAATTTGAAATGCATTTTGATGTATAATTTTTACCATTCACTCTGTGATTCCCTTTAAGTTTTTGTAGGAAATTTATAGGAAAAATGTGAAATATTGAATGATCAATTCTCATTAATATGTTACATCTACGGTTATATTTGGTGGTTGATATTTATTTTTCTCTCTATGAAGTGATCCTCGTCTACTTTTTTTGTTTTGCTAAATATAGATTCATTCTTAAAAGAACATAAAATTTCGTTTGTTATATAGTTTTAACTGTCTTTGCAGTTATATAGTGTCAATTGTCTCTCCATGTAAATGAACTCGGGTCATAATTTGAAGTTTGTTGTATTTTTCAGGTCCAAGCTGTGTATAATGCTATGAGAAGGGGGTGACAGGATGAAATACTTTTTATAGTATGTTAAATTTTGTACAGAATGCACTGTTTCCAATCGATAAATTGATATTCCTGGTTTCTTCATTTTAAAATTTAAGAAAAAATCACATAGTGAATTATCATGTTTATATAAGCATAATTTCCCACTTTTATATAAAAATCCTACTTTTTATAGTATGCTGTATGTATACCATTTTTTAATGTTGTATTTTGTTAGATTGGATGGAATTATTTCCAATTATGTATAGACATATTTAAGCATTACTATTGCTATCAGGTTTTTATTATGAATTATTATTGTTATACTGCATTTGTGTTTAGTTATTTAAGTTTTGTGACCCAATGTGCAATTTGTACATAAATGTGAAATGTGATGGTTAAATTTGAGAAATTTGAGAGAAGGGTATTTGCAAATAAGGTTACAAGGGGTGAGGGCATTGTATGCAAATGCAAATGTTACTTATGAAGAAAAAAAATCATAAAATATTACGATTTTTTATTTGAAAAATGCAAATACAGCATATGACATGACATGTCCCATCCCTTCATAGCATGTGGCAATGTCACATAGGCAGATAACGATCACATTATTCTGACCGACAAAGAGCTAAACTAACAAACGCTTAACATTTTATTTAAGGTTTCTCAAATCCCAAGAGGATAATTGATAATTTCTTAAGGTAATTGATCATTTACTTAACATTTCAGGATGATTGATCATTTACTTAAATTAATCTTATGCAATTTTTTTAATAATATTTTTTTTATTTGAATAAAGACAAAGTTACATATGTGGTCTTTAACTTAATTTCATATGTGGATTTGAACCTTTATCTTTTTTTATTGCATTCTTGCCATTTTGTTCATTTGCTTGTAGAATTTTAAGCTTCAAATCTATAAGCTTTTTTCTTATGACTTCTGAATATTGAAATCTATGGTCTTCCACCATGGTTGCATATAAATCTTCAATTTGAAACTTGAAAACTCATTTGTAAATGGACTTAAAAGGGTAAAATGGCAATGAAATAAAGATAAATGAGCAAATTATTAAAGAGAAAAGTGTAACTTTACCTTGAATAAATCATTTATCTCTCTTTAAATGCAAGTCAACAAAGTTCCCAACAATGAAAAGATAAATAATCTGCTTCCGTAAAACTCCTACTCTCTTTGTCACGTGGGTCAAATGATACTCTAAATGGTCCTAAAATACAAAGGTTTTTTCTTGCTTGTATTTTCACACTAACTTATTAGTGCACTGCTATTTTTTTTGGTGAATACTTAGTGCACTGCTATTACGCCATCAAAACGAAGTTCGAGATGTGTTATATTTAACGTTTTTCTTAAGTAAGAAGGATACAATGTTTGACTACAATTGTTTGTGATTAAAGTAGAAAACGTGTAATGCACAATGTATTTATTACTTGTGAGATTGTTTTAAGATTTTCATAAGGAATAGGCCATAGTAACCCAAAATTTGATCAAAACACAATTAAAGTCTGAACAAGCTGTTACTTCAATCTGAATTCGAACTCTTTTTTTTATAACGATTTCTACTTAATTGGGAAGAGAATCATTTAACTCCTCTTGCAATATTTTCCTAGTATAATAAAAAGTACTTCACTGTAGTAAAAGGCAATGAATGAGTCTACTTTATAAAGTACACAGACGTGTGTGCTTGCATGTGAAACAAAGTCCAGCTAGCCAAATTAAAGAGATGCCCACTCACAATAAACGCCAGCCAGCCAGCCAGATTTAATATAATTTCTACATTTTTCCTTATGTATCAAAAGTAAAATAAAAATTGAACACTAAAAACTAGACAGTATTCTGATTAAAAACCTCATATTTAAAATTCAAGTTAATTTTTACTTGCAGCAGTAATTTGTTTTGTTGTTAACTTAGTCATCAAGTGAATAATATACAGCAATGATACAAGATGAGTGAGTATAGGCATTGAATGTCTTTCATGTATATAGCAAGTTGATACCAACACAATGAAATGGATTACAAAAGGATTTATTTCCCATTATACTCATAAATCATGTCAGTATATAAACAGAGACAAAATGCAAAATGCAAAAAATTGAAAAACACAAAAAAGGAAAAATTGAAGACTTAAAACAAAGGAACTTTGAGTAAGCACAGTGTCAGTCAGCAACAGCTATCTCTCATGAACTATTATGACTGTAAATAAAGACTAGTCCTTGTTTCCTTCTGCTTCTATTGCGTTGCATGCTAAGACTAACAACACCATCACTACATGTCCTTCCTTCAACACTTTCACCATCATCATCATTCATTATTATTATATGCACAGATTCTCATTTCTCTACCTCCACCACCTGATATGCATGAGCTCATTCCATTCCAAATATTGGCGTTTGAAACAGACTTGGCTTTGCATGTGTTTGGAATGTGTGTCCAATCCAGTTATTTCCATTTCCGTAACTAGTACCATTCTCATAACTACTACTATTACTATTTAAAGAAAATATTGGCGTGGCAAATGGAATTGAACCCGTTGAAGCTGACGACGAAGATGAAGAATTCGAACCACTGCTTCCGTTCATATTTTGTTGTTGAACAAATATACCTGATCCACTGAAAAATGCTGCATTGTGATTATCACTGTTGGTATTTGAAGGTGCATGAGCAGAAAAATCCATGTTGAATGGTGTGGTAGTAACAGCACTAGGATTATTATGGAAGCCGAGAATATTGGACCAATAATCGGTTGAAGGGTCTTGTTTAATAGGTAAGGCGAAGCTTAAAGTTGTTGCCGACGAAGTTGAAGATGGATGATCTATTTCTTCGGATTGAATTGGTTCGTTGATTTTGGTTTCTGATACAGAATCTGTGGAATTTTTGTTGTTCTTGTTTGATAAACCTCCTATGGGAAGAGAACTATTTGCAATACTCTTTACATCGTACCGACTCATGTCAAAATTTGTTACTGCATTTAGTCCTCTAAATTTGATTGCTGCAATATCATAGGCTTCTGCAGCTTCTTCTTGAGTGCCTAAATTTATAAATTAAATTGAAAAAAAATGATTAGGCTACGAATGAAAACATCATTTTCTAAATTTTTATCATAAATTACTAACATACAGACGAACATTAACGTGCAAGTGTATTACTTCTTTTAGGCTCGTTTTCTTTTTTAATAAGGACAAAATTATAAATAAAATAATTTAAATCCATAATAAATTAAAAAAAAATGGTTGTGTCAAAAGTAAACACTCTTTCAAATTAAACAGTTTAGTAAAAAAAAAAACTGGCAAAAATTTAAAATTGATATTCCCTTTATAGTATACTATAAATAAAAAAAATACTAGATGGGTCGGCATCTGTAGATTTTATCTTGTTTTTGTATATAAAAAAGAGTCAATAAAAGCTGTATAGTAGTATTCGATTAAAGCAAGTGATGTCAATATATGGGAGATATGGATAATGGATGAGTACATACTGAAAGTGCCAAGGTAGAGGTCTTTGTTTCCGGCAACTCTGCCTATTCTTGCCTGCCATCGGCCATGCTGGTGGTGTCTGCAGCAACAAATTAAAGTTGTTTCAAAATCCAAAATATAATAACTTATTTTATTCATTCAGAATCTAATAATATACACTAGGGGCCAAAATGAATATGAAATTATCATGCCACAAAAAGTTAAAACTCAAAGGTAGTAGTACCTTGTTACCCCTCTGTAAATTGATGCTCCTCTTGAGAAACCACTACTCTTCCTATAACATGAGGGAAAATAAAAATGTCCATAAAACTATTCATATAATCTTAGCTAGCTAGTACTCATGATTATTCATAAAAGTAAAATGTAAATATATTTCATTTCACCTTCGTAGAGAAGCAACAAATTCTTGTCTAGTCATGTTCTTCATGTCATCAATCTCCTTCTCATAGTTGGAAATCTGAGAATTAATTCCAACAAAAAAAAAGTTAAATATTTATGAAAATCGTTAAAGTTGCATTACACAGTAAAATAAAAGGGATCTATCTATCTTTGATTATTTGTACAAACCTACCGGAAAGTTGGTAGTGGTCGTTGGACCCCAGTACTTGAGAGCAGCAAGATCATAAGCTCTAGCTGCTTTCTCTTCCTTATCATAGCCACCTAAATTATAACAAAAAACAAAAATTCTATTTTATGAGCTAAATGATTAATTAACGCTGAGTAGAATCTGAATCTACATAAACAAACATTCAAATTCATGATCATTAAAATGTACATGAAGCAGGAATATGCCAAAAACAAAATGATGATCTGGTCAAAGATTACAAAACAAAACTATTATGAGCTTTTCAAAGTAAAATAAAAGTACTCACCCAAATAAACTGAAGCAAAAGATCACATCCCACGAATCAGCAATCATTCACCACGTACAAAAGAAAAAAAAGCCCGGTCAGAATCTTCAAAGTTCAAACCAACACCACATCCAATTTGATAATGATATTAATAATAGTAAAATAAAATAAAATGAAACACATGCAGATGCAGTGTGACTGATGCATTAGATCACACTATGATATTGCTATAACAATGATCTAAATGCAACTGCAATGAATTAATCTGAACCCTTGATTTTGAAGGGTTTTGAATTTGAGATTTGAATATCTAAGACACATTCTTTAACTCCCATTTATTCCGGTCAGTGGTCACATTCACTGGACCGTTCCCATCACAAACACTAGATCTCGTGGACCCACTTTGCCCGTGTACCATCCATAGCGCAAGTTAGACACAATCCTTATTCAAATTTATTTATGTTTTTCGTTGATTAATTTCACTTGTTCAAATTTTAAAGCCCTAGTCCCTACATATAAATAATGTTTCACAACTTTAACTAACATAGTACCTTGTCTTCCTTTCCTACTTTGTCCTTCCCTTCTGCAACTATTGTCCCATAGATGTGCTTCATATCTCCCCGTCCATCTATGTCTGAAAATTATCAAATAAATAAATAACATTAAATATGAAAAAAATAATTTTCTAAATTTCTTTTCATAGAAGAAATAATAAAAAACATGCGTGTATAAGTTTATGTATACATTTTGGTTAGCTTTTTTAATAATCACATTACATTACACCCTAGTTCTGTTAAACTCACCGTCAATTCAAACATGCACTAAACATACCTGGTGACACCGCGATAGATGGAGGTCCGTTGTCCGAAGGTATCGACGGTTTTCTTAGGAGAAGGCTTTTGAGGTTCGGAGTTTGGTTCGGTGGGGTAGCCACCAGGGAAGCAAGCAGCTATTGTTTTCTTCAGCTCGGAATTATATACATCATTGTCGGTGGAAAACTGCTGAAGCTGTGTGGGTGCACAAGTTGCGGCGGCGGTTCTTGTTGGTGCAACGGAGCTTCCTAAGAAGTCCTCGAACTTATTATGGCCGCCGGTGAATATGGAGAGGTTGGTGGTTCCTCCGTTTGTTGCCTCTGGTGAAGCTTCCACGGCGTTGCTGCTTCCTGGAAATGAAAAAACAAAGTTACTGTAAGTTGATATTTTTGAGAGAGAAAATAAGATATCAGCGTGAAGAGAGAGAAAGACCTGTGAGGGTGAGAGATGGTGGTATTATAGAGCAAGGATAAGGGGTGAAGGAGTGGAAAAGAGAGATGTGAGAGGAAGAAGAGTGTGAAGGATTAGGAAAGTTATTATTGGAAAGAGAGAAAGCGAGGGAGGTGTTGTTAGTGTTTGTAGGGGGTGAAGAAGAGGATTTGTCCATAGTTTGATTTTGTTTTTGGCTGTTTTATATGAACGTGAAATATCGATGGCGTTGAAGCTTACTAGTTGGTTTCTTTGGAAACTGCGATCTTTTATAGAATCTATTTTTCAGATAGAGAAGGGTTGATGAAGAAAGAAGTGTGTGTGGGATTATGACACAGATATAGAGGTGGTCAAGAGAGAGAATGTGACTCACCTCACCTCCTGCTTCTGCTTGCTTAGGGAGATTTTTTTTAGGTGTAAATATCCCACAAGAATCACAAAATAGAGTTAAAAAAGAAAATTCTTATTTGATCAACCATTAAATTTACATCGTGTAGTTTTGTTTTGAGAAATGATATTTGTATTATTTTGTGACAACTTTTATAATAACTTTTTTATACTTACATTATGTTTTTATTTTATATTTTTTTTTTTAGTTTTCGTATCAATATCTATTTGTTATTGTAAAGTTATGATTGTCAAATAAGTTGTCAAACTAATAATTATTTAAATAACTCATCTTTTTATTTTTTATCAGTCATTTCTCTTTACTTAAATTAAGTCATTAGGTATAAATTGTCTATTATATGCAATTCAAATAACCCTCAATTAAGTTCGGAAGTGATGAAAAAAAAATAAGAATTTAACTTTTTAAAAGTTTAAAAATTGTAATTTCATTCCTCTAAAAAAAAGCTAGAGAGTGCTCTAAATACATTAGTTAAGGGAAAAAACAGAGATACTTCCTCCAATCATATGTCGCTTTACAATATCAATGAAGCGTTAATATTACTTTTTCTATAATATTTTTAACTATTTATTACTCTCTCTTCTTTTAATTTTTTCATTTATCTTTCTCATGTAATTTATTAAGGACAATTTTGTAAAACAACTCATAATATATCTTTCTCACACAAAATTAATTACATTTCTTAATCCATGTGAAATGCCCAGATCATCGTATAATTTGAGACGGATGAAGTATTATGTTTGAAAAGTGATTAAAATTGACGAATTTAACTTTTCAAAAGTTTAAAAATTGTTATTTCTAATGCAAAGCTCCTATTTTTCACTTCCTTAACAAATATCCTAATGACACTTGTCAGCGTGACAAAATAAAAAAAAATGGAGGAATGATATGTGCCCTTAATGTATAATCTTACTATATCAAAAATAAAAATTATGTACTGAAAATTGTATCTATTCATTTTTTAAAATTTGAATAATTATTTCTCACAATAAGTTATTTTAGAAATTATGTGCGCTTAGGACACATCTTAAAATTATCCAATAAAATACTAATTCTTTCTATAGAGAAGAAAAAAACAAAGAGAGAATAACAACGAAAATATAAGTCAGAAGTGTCTTTTTATCTTTCATTTATTTTGAGAGTTGAAGAGAACTCCCCCAATCTTCACAACATTACAAGTCAAAGTTGGAATCATGATTGTAAGAGATATATCTAAATTTAAAATTCAACATATATAAAATTATGATCCTAGATAATTAAATATATTTCATCCCTTACAAAATATAACAAAAGTGTCGATCAAAATTGGTATATTTAGTTAAAAATCTGGTTCAAATACATCAACTTTTTTTTGGACTTATTTTTTCTTATATTTATATTTTGTAACGAAAAAGTACAACATGTAAGATAAACCATTGAATGTGTGTGATAACATATATGCAGAATATAATTTTTTTAAAGTAAATCAAAATATGAAGACATGGGAATGATTACAATTTATAGATATTGAAGTATATTCAATATTTTGGGAATGGAAATCAAAATATGCATCTAACCAGTTTTTTTATTAAATATAAAACCAATTATTTTTGCTTAGAATCAAAATCAGAGATAGATATAGTGTATAATAGCGGGGAAGCAAGACGTAAGAAGAGGGAACACGACGACCCATAACCAAGCGACTATCTTGACCCATTATTACAGTCCCTAAAGAAAAACGAGCATGGTCCATGTATTCATTTATTAGTGTTCAATTCTATACACCCTGTATATTTCCATTATAAACCGAAATCAAAGCTCAATTAATGAACAAATGAAGTTATAGTAGGATAGCTTTGTACAAAATAGAAATAGTTGATGTCAAAAAAATGATGTGTTTGCAAATGAAATTCAAAAAGTAAGCTGCCGAACATTTTTCATCAAAATGAAAATCACTTTTTATGATTTTATTTTTTGAAATATAAACCCTACACTCTAAAAATTGCTTAATCTTAATAACATAATCATATATTTGATCTTGTGTGTTTCAGGAATACATTTTAAGAGATTAGCATGTAACTAAACAATGGGATAGTTTGAAGTTTGTGTTGCAACTTTTTTTTTTTTTTTTTTTTTTTTTGTTGGAGATGAGTATATGTTACAACTTTGATTTTAAGAAGCCAATAATAATATATATAAATATTTTTTTTTAAAACTCGGTATCCAATCCAAAAATCGACTAATCCAAAAGGACTAATTCCACCGCCCACTTGTGGGGGCCCCGTTTAAAGTTTAGCCCACCGAAATTGGCACTAGAGATAATCAAACCTGAGACATTTGGAGGAGCAAACTCCAAGATCCCAAGCCAATCACTAGGCCAACCCCAAATGAGTTTATATATAAATATTGAACAAACTGTCCCAATTAAGCAAAAATATGCCTAAAGAGGAACGGTACAAAGAGTCAAAACACAAAACAAAAAAGGCATAAAAAAGAGCATGTGTTGCAACTTTGATTTATGGTAACACACATTCAAAGAGGGAAAATGACTCAGAAAGTAAATTATAAATTAAACTCTATTCTTATTCGTGGACAAGTCCTCTCGTTATACATTGCATATACCATATGAATTTGGACCAGTGCCATTTTAACAAATTTGTTCGCCTCGTTTTAGTTTTAAGGGCTAACAAAAAAAATTAAATTTTAGGCCCCAAAAACCTAAATAAGTCACTATAAAATTTTAGTTAAACCCACAACCACACACTCCATCTTAAATTGGAGCGCCACTAAAGGTCCGTTTGGTTCGAGAATTAGGAGGGGAGGGGAGGGATTTTAATGGAGGGGAGATATTTTAATTAAAAACGTGTTTGGTTCACAAGGGGAGGGGAGGGGAGGGAGAGGGATTTTAAAATTATTTTACTGTTTTACCCTTAAACTTAATTAAATAAAAGAAACTACTTGATTTTACAATTTCAGAGACCAACCAATGACAAACTCATCTAAGCTGCTTATTTTATCTCAAATTGGCTCATATATTTTCCACAACAAGACATAATTCGGTGAATTAACATTGAAAAAAAAAAGGATCAACAAACAATAATAAGTTGAATTAAAATAAGATAAGAATAATAATAAGGTCGTTGAC